>Ga0316622_100000161_pt1 | contig 33752 bp, 23 predicted proteins | sample OWC_Aug_OW2_C1_D_FD_207646 | JGI IMG/M metagenome (GOLD analysis project Ga0316622, IMG submission 207646) | Wetland soil microbial communities from Old Woman Creek delta, Ohio, United States - OWC_Aug_OW2_C1_D5_C | ecosystem: Environmental > Terrestrial > Soil > Wetlands | place: USA: Ohio... | reverse complement strand
GTGTTCCCCGGCACGAACCTGCGCCTCGTGTATACTTTGGTCTCATCGCAGAGTCCCCGAGATCAGGAGGTCTGAGGCTCTCGAAGGGCGAGGGTCGATTTTTTCACAGCCTCTGATTCTGAGATCTCTCAGCTCAGGCTGAACGACCGCCGGCGGGAACCACTTCGGCCGACTCCACGATCGGTTGCCGCCGCCGGCGGCCACCGCGGACGGCATCGGCGAGCGCTTCGAGGTAGGTGTAGTAGACCGGCGTCAGATAGAGGGTCACCAGCTGCGAGAACAGCAGCCCGCCGACGACCGCGAGGCCGAGCGGGCGACGCGACTCCGCCCCGGCGCCGATGCCCAGTGCGATCGGTAACGTGCCGAACAACGCCGCCATTGTGGTCATCATGATCGGGCGGAAGCGGATGATGCAGCCATCGTAGATCGCATCGAGCGGGGGCCTTCCGTGACGCCGCTGCGCCTCGAGCGCGAAGTCGATCTGCATGATGGCGTTCTTCTTGACGATGCCAATCAGCATGATGAGCCCAACGAACGAGTAGATGTTCAACTCCACGCCAAACAGGAGCAGGGTCACCAGCGCACCGAAACCCGCCGACGGGAGACCGGAGAGAATGGTGATCGGGTGCGCGAAGCTCTCGTACAGCATCCCGAGCACGATGTAGATGACGAGGATGGCGGCGGCGAGCAACAGCCACAGGCCCGTCAGTGACGATTCGAACGCCTGGGCGATTCCCTGGAAGTTCGTGGTGATCGTCGCCGGCAGGATCTCTCGCTCCAGCGCGCTGATGCGGGTGACGGCATCACCGAGAGCCACACCCGGTGCCAGGTTGAACGAAATCGTCACGGCGGGAAGCTGCCCGGCGTGGTTGACGGTGAGCGGCCCGACCCCTTGCTGCAAACTGGCGACCGTGCTCAGCGGTACGAGCTGTCCACCGTCAGACCGCACGTAGAGGAGAGAAAGCGCCGCCGGATCCAACTGGTACCGGTCGTCGAGCTGCAAGATCACGCGATACTGATCGTTGGCGGCGTAGATCGTCGAAATCCACCGGCTTCCGTAGGCACTGTAGAGCGCGCTCTCGATCTGCTGCGCGCTGACGCCGAGCTTGGACGCTTTGTCCCGGTTGATGACGACATCGAGTTCGGGATTCTGTGTCTGCAGATCGCTGGTGACGTCCTGCAACGCCGGGAGCTCGCGCATGCGGGCCTCGAGGGCTTGCGCGCTGCGGTACAGATCCTCGGTGTTGGGGCTCTGGAGGGTGAGCTGGTAGAGGCTTTTGGTGAGCACTCCGCCTATCCGGATGATCGGCATCTCCTGCAGAAACACGCGCAGACCCGTCACCACCGCCACTTTCGTTCGGAGCTGGGCGATCACCTCCGCAAGGCTGGCCCGCTCGCTGCGTGGCTTCAGGTGAATGAACATGCGACCCTGATTCGAGGTTGCGCCGCTGGAGGGGTTCGTGCCGATGACGGTGGAGAAGAGCCGGTGCACGCTCGGATCCTGCCGGATGATGTCGGTGGCCGCCTGCTGGTGTCGCGCCATGGCCTCGAACGACACCCCCTGCTCGGCCTCGGTGACGGCGAAGACGGCGCTCTGGTCCTCGTTCGGAATGAACCCTTTCGATACCCGCACGAACAGCCAGACCGTGGCGATGAGGATCAGGAGCGACACGACCATGGTGGCCGGACGGTGCCGCAGAACCCACTGCAGGCTCCGTTCGTACAGGCCGAGCATCCCATCGAAAACGCGTTCGCTCCGCAGATAGAAGCTTCCCTGGCGTGTCTCGGACGATGCGCGCAAAATGCGGCCGCACAGCATCGGCGTCAGGCTGAGCGACACGGCCCCGGAGATGAGAATGGCGGCGCAGATGGTGACGGCGAACTCGTTGAAGAGGCGGCCGAGGATGCCGGGCATGAAGAGCACGGGAATGAAGACGGCGGCCAGCGACAAGGTCATGGAGAGAATGGTGAACCCGATCTCGCGCGAACCGTTGAGGGCGGCCTCGAGCGGCCGCTCTCCACGTTCCATGTGGCGGACGATGTTCTCGAGCATGACGATGGCATCATCGACGACGAAACCAATCGACAGCGTCAGAGCCATCAGGGAAAGGTTGTTCAGACTGAAGCCGAACGGATACATGATCGTGCACGTGCCAACGATCGACAGGGGCAGGGCGAGGCTGGCGATCAGCGTGGCGGAGACGTTCCGCAGAAACAGAAAGATCACCATCACCACCAGCGCCAGCGCCAGCAGCATCGTGAAGCGGACATCGTTGAAGGACGCCAGGATCGATTCCGAGCGGTCGAAGAGGAGGCGCAGCTCGACTGATGGCGGGAGCTGCTTTTCGAGTGTCGGCAGGAGCCGCAGGACCGCTTCCGCTACGGCGACGGTGTTCGTGCCTGGCTGACGCTGGACGGCGAGCACGACGGCGCGCTGCCGCTTGGTCGCGTCTCCGTACCAGGACGCATTCTTGTCGTCCTCGACGCTGTCGACCACGGTGCCCAGCTCTTCCAGGCGGACCGGCGAGCCGCCGCGGTAGGTCACGATCACCGGCCGGTAGCTCGCGGCATCAGTCAGCTGACCGGTGGCTTGGACGGTAAATCTCCGGTGCGCCCCCTGAAGTGTCCCGGTGGGTAGGTTCACGTTGGCGTTGCGCACGGCGCGCTCGACCTCGTCGATGCCGATGCCCCGACTGGCGAGGACCTTTGGGTCCAGCTTGACGCGCACGGCGTATCGTTGCGCGCCGAACACCTGAACCTGGGCGACGCCGCTGACCATGGAGATATGCTGGGCCAGAAGCGTTTCGCCGTATTCATTGATCGTCCAGAGCGGCAGCGTCGCCGAGGTGAGGCCGATGTAGAGAATCGGCTGGTCGGCGGGGTTGACCTTGCGGAATGTCGGCGGGCTGCGCATGTCGGAGGGAAGGAACGGGGCGGCCTGGGTGATCGCGGCCTGGACGTCTTGCGCGGCGGCGTCGATGTTGCGGCTCAATTCGAACTGCAACGTAACGAGCGTGGTCCCGATGGAGTTGATGGAGTTCATCGAGGCCAGCCCGGCGATGGTGGAGAACTGGCGCTCGAGCGGCGTGGCGACCGACGAGGCCATGGTCTCCGGGTTGGCGCCCGGCAAGCTCGCCGCCACCACCAGGGTGGGAAAGTCGACGTTGGGCAGATCGCTCACCGGGAGGTTGCGGTACGCCAGGACCCCGAAGATCAGGACCGCCGCCATCAGGAGCGTCGTCGCCACGGGGCGGCGGATGAAGGGCTCGGCAATGTTCATTTTCTCGCGCTGCGCGAAGATTTCCCCCCGTTCTTCCTCTCCCTCCGGGAGAGGATTGAGGTGAGGGGATCAACTGCCGACGCGTCAGCGTCTTCCCTGTTCTCGCAATGGCTCACAGCGTACTGGACGGTTGCGGTTAGTGAGGAAGGAGTCATTCAATCCCCTCACCTGACCTCTCCCGGAGGGAGAGGAGCCCGCTCGCGTGCTCTTTGATCTGCACCTTGAAGCCTGGGGCGAGCCGGAGCTGTCCATCGGTGACGACGCGTTCCCCGGCCTCGAGCCCTTTGCTGATGATGACCTCTTGCCCGACCGTCTGGCCGACGACGATCGGCCGCAGCTGCGCGGCGAGGTCTTTGTCGACGACGTACACGTACGCACCCTGCTGCCCGGTTTGGGCGGCTTCCGTGGGCACGACGACGGCGTTACGCTGAATCGTCAGCGTGAGCGCGACGTCGACGAACTGTCCGGGCCAGAGCGTCTCGTCCGCATTGTCGAAGAAGGCCTTCAGCAACACGGTGCCCGTGGTCGTGTCCACCTGGTTGTTGATGAAGTTCAGCTGCCCGGTCACGGGAGTCGTGGCGTGATCCGTGGCGAACGCCTCTACCGTCAGTCTGGTGGCAGCGGCGCGCTGCCGAATCTCGGGCAGCTCCTGCTCCGGGACGGAGAAGGCCACGTGGACGGGGCGTATCTGATTGACCACCGCGAGCTCCGTTTCATTGCGCTTGACCACGTTGCCGGCGTGGACCAGCAACTGCCCGATACGGCCGTCGATGGGTGAACGGATGTAACAGTATTGCAACTGCAACTTGGAGTTCTCCACCGCCGCCTGGTCGGCTTTGACCGCGGCGAGCAGCGACGTCGCCTTCGCGTGCGCTTGATCGTACTCCGAGCGGGAGACGAGGGCCTGCGACAGCAAGCGCTCCAAGCGCTCCGCTTCGACCTTGGCATTCTCGGCTTCGGCGGCGTCGCGGGCGAGATTGGCCTCGACTTGACGCAGCGTGGCTTCGAAGGGGCGCGGATCGATCGTGAAGAGAAGATCCCCCTTCCGTACCGGGTCACCCTCCTGAAAATGGATTTCGGCGAGCTGACCCTCGACCTGGGATTTGATCGATACGGTCGACGAGGCCTCGACGGTCCCGATCGCGTGGAGTTGGATCGGGACGTTCCTCTGTAGGACCGTCGCGACCGTCACCGGGACCGTTTCCTGGTGGTTGCCGCCGCCGGCGGGTCCTCCGGGCTGGGACCGACAGGCTGCCAGCGGCCCGAGCCACAGAACCAACAAAACCGGCCCGGCGCTGTCCAGCAGGCGCCGGAGCTCGGAACGGATCCGGTGCACTTCCGGCCGGCCCGCTGTCATGGTTGGCGTATGGCGCAATTTCTTCTCCGATCCAGAGGACACTGTAGCGCGAAGAAACTCGCAACTACAGATCCAGACGGCCAGGTTCCGAAGACTCGCAGAGGTGCCAAAGCCGTCGAACGTGATTCCGGATTCTGCGAAAGATCAGCGGGTTGGTGCCGGCCGGCACTTGTGCGCGCCCGTGGCAGGGAATTTGTGACCCGCTACGGAACCGGGCGTGTGTTGGCAGGTCGCGAATGTGGCACACGTCGAGAGGCGTCGAGGATGCTGGAAACGCAGGAGCGGATCGTCAAAGCGCGCCGGGGCTGGCGAGTCTCCCCGAACCTTCGAGATTATGAGCAGGCCCGCTCCGGGTTTTCCTGGGATGCGGCGCGCCGGGAGCTCGACGGTCTTCCCGGAGGCGCGGGAATCAACATTGCGCACGAGGCGGTTGATCGGCACGCACGTGGTCCGCTCAGCGGGCACCTCGCCCTGCGCTGGCTCGGCAAGAACGGCGGGGTGCGTGACTACACCTATGCGCAACTGGGTGCTCTCACGAGTCGGTTTGCCAACGTCCTGCGGCGGCTCGGGGCGGCCAAGGGGGATCGGGTCTATGCCCTCGCTGGACGCATCCCGGAGCTCTATGTGGCGGCGCTCGGAACCCTCAAGAACCGTAGCGTCTTCTGTCCGCTGTACTCGGCCTTCGGCCCCGAGCCGGTGCGCGCGCGCATCGAGATCGGCCAGGCCCGGGTGCTGATGACCACCGAGTCGCTGTATCGCCGGAAGGTCGAGCCGCAGCGCGGGGCGCTCGCGTCGCTCGAGCACATTCTCCTCGTCGGCGATGATCATCTGCCGACCCGGGTCGCGGGGACCAGCGACCTGCTGACCTTGATGGACGAAGCGAGCGAAGACTTCACGATCGGACCGACGGATCCCGAGGATCTGGCGCTGCTGCACTTTACCAGCGGCACGACCGGCAAGCCGAAGGGGGCCATGCACGTCCACCAGGCGGTCGTCGCCCACCACATCACCGGCAAGCTGGTCTTGGACCTCCACCCGCAGGACATTTTCTGGTGCACCGCCGATCCGGGCTGGGTGACGGGTACCTCGTATGGCATCATTGCGCCGCTGACCAGCGGGATCACCAGCATCGTCGACGAAGCCGACTTCGACCTGGAGCGCTGGTACGGGATTTTGCAAGACCAGAGAGTGTCGGTGTGGTACACCGCGCCCACGGCGGTCCGCATGCTGATGAAGGGAGGCACCGAAACGGTTCGTCCGTATGACCTTCGCGACCTTCGCTTCGCGGCGAGTGTTGGCGAGCCGCTCAACCCGGACGCGGTGGTGTGGGGGCAGGAGGCGTTTGGCGTCCCGTTTCACGACAACTGGTGGCAGACGGAGACGGGCGGAATCATGATCGCCAACTACGCCGCCATCGACATCCGCCCGGGCTCGATGGGGCGGCCAGTGCCAGGAGTCGACGCGGCGATCGTGCAACGGCGCAAGGACGGCAGCGTCGACGTGATCGAGGAGGCCGAGGTGCAGGGCGAGCTCGCGCTCCGCCCCGGATGGCCGTCGATGTTCCGCGGTTATTGGAACGAGCCGGAGCGCTATCAGAAATGCTTTGCCGGCGGCTGGTACCTGACCGGGGATCTCGCGAAGCGGGACGCGGACGGGTACTTCTGGTTCGTCGGGCGTGCCGACGACGTGATCAAGACGTCGGGTCATCTGATCGGGCCGTTTGAAGTGGAGAGCGTGCTGATGGCCCACGCCGCAGTGGCCGAGGCGGGCGTGATCGGCAAGCCCGATCCGGTGGCGCTGGAGGTGGTGAAAGCGTTCGTATCGCTGAAGCGCGGCTACGAGGCGACACCGGAGCTGCGGCGCGAGCTGCTGGCGTTCGCCCGCACTCGTCTTGGCGCCGTCGTGGCGCCGAAGGAGATCGAGTTCCAGCAGAACCTGCCGAAGACCCGCAGCGGCAAGATCATGCGCCGCCTGCTCAAGGCGCGGGAGCTCGGCCTGCCCGAGGGTGACACCTCGACGCTGGAGAGTTGAGTGGAACCATCCGGGGAGCATGCACGGTTACTGCTGCGGGAGATGCTCCGCATTCGCCGCTTCGAGGAGAAGACCGTCGAGCTCTACAGTGTCGGGAAGATCCGTGGCTTTCTCCATCTCTACATCGGCGAGGAGGCGGTGGCGGTCGGGGCGATGCAGGCGCTCACAGCGGATGACGGCGTCGTCGCCACCTACCGCGAACACGGTCAGGCGCTCGCGCGCGGTATCCCCGCCGATGCGCTGATGGCGGAGCTGTACGGGAAGGCGAACGGCTGCAGCCGTGGCCGCGGCGGATCGATGCACTTCTTCGACGTGAGCCGCCGCTTCTATGGCGGCTACGCCATCGTGGGCGGCGGGCTCCCGATCGCCCTCGGACTGGCACTGGCCGACAAGATGCAAGGCCGCGCGCGCATCACCGCGTGCTTCTTCGGCGACGGCGCCGTGGCCGAGGGCGAGTTTCACGAATCGCTCAATCTCGCCGCGCTGTGGAAGTTGCCGGTGCTGTTCCTCTGCGAAAACAACCTCTATGCGATGGGCACGGCGCTGGCGCGCCATCAGTCGCAGACCGACATCCGCCGTAAAGCGGACGCGTTCGCGGTCACGGCGGATGCGGTCGACGGAATGGACGTGGTCGCGGTCGAAGCGGCAACCCGCCGGGCGGCGGACGTCGTCCGCGGCGGTGACGGTCCCTACCTCCTCGAGGCCCGCACCTATCGGTTTCGTGCGCACTCCATGTACGACCCGGAGCTGTACCGCACCAAGGAAGAGGTCGAGGAATGGAAGGGACGCGATCCGATCGTCACGTTTGCCGCACACCTGCGCGCGCAGGGCGTATTGAACGACGGCGATCTGGCCCAGATCGAGGCTGAGGTGGCGAGCGAGATCGAGGTGGCGGTGAGCGCCGCGGAAGACGGCCCGTGGGAGCCGGTGGAGGATCTCACCAAGGATGTATACACAGCCTCGCCGGGACTTCCACAAAAGTGAAAGTCAAAAGGCAAATGGCAAGAGGCAAAGGCGAGATGTCGAATCGGAACAAACAGACTTCCTTGACGTTTGCGCTTTGCCCTTTGACTTTTGCCTTTCTGGTTTCTGATCGATTCAGAGCATGATCAAGATTACCTACAGAGAGGCTGTCCGCGCGGCGCTGCGTGAGGCGCTGCAGAGCGATGCGCGGGTCTTCCTCATGGGCGAGGACGTCGGCCGGTACGGCGGGGCGTACGCGTGTAGCCACGGGTTGCTCGAGGAGTTTGGGCCCGAGCGGATCCGCGACACCCCGTTGTCGGAGTCGACCTTCGTGGGCGCCGGCATCGGCGCCGCGATCGGCGGGATGCGACCGATCGTCGAGGTGATGACGGTCAACTTCAGCCTGCTCGCGCTCGATCAGATCGTCAACAATGCCGCGACCCTGCGGCACATGTCCGGCGGGCAACTCAGCATCCCGCTCGTGGTGCGCATGGCGACCGGCGGCGGTCGCCAGCTGGCGGCGCAGCACTCGCACAGCCTCGAAGGGTGGTACGCTCACATTCCCGGTATCAAGGTGCTGACGCCGGCGACGGTGGCGGACGCGCGTTGGATGCTGCCCGCCGCGCTGCGCGAGCCGGACCCGGTGTTCATCTTCGAACACGCGCTGCTCTATCCGATGGAGGGAGAGGTGGACGACGACGCGGGGCCTGCGGACATTGCGCGCGCGGTGATCCGCCGCGATGGCCACGACGTGAGCTTGATCACGTTTGGCGGCTCCCTCTGGAAGGTGATGGAAGCGGCGCAGCAGCTGGCGGGCGGCGGGATCGACGCCGAGGTCGTCGACCTGCGCGTGCTGCGGCCGCTGGATGCGGCGACGATCCTCGCCTCCGTGGCGAAGACCCACCGCGCGGTCGTCGTCGACGAGGCGTGGCGGACCGGCAGCTTTGCGGCGGAGATCAGCGCCCGGATCATGGAAGGAGCGTTCTACGAGCTCGACGCGCCGGTGGCGCGTGTGTGCAGTGCCGAGGTGCCCATGCCGTACGCGAAGCACCTGGAGGACGCTGCGCTGCCCCAGGTCGGGACGATCGTCCACACGGTGCAACACATGGTCAGTCGCCATGGCTGATTTCGTGATGCCCATCCTCGGGGCGGACATGACCGAGGGCACCTTGGTGGCCTGGCTCAAGCAGCCCGGCGACCACGTGCAGCGCGGCGACATCGTGGCCGAGGTCGAGACCGACAAGGGCCTGATCGAGATCGAGATCTTCACGGCCGGCGTGATTGAACAGTTGTTGGTTCAGCCCGGCGAGAAGGTCCCGGTCGGAGCCGTTCTCGCGGTGGTGCGGGAAGACGAGCCGGCTCCGCAGCCGGCGGCGGCGCCCGGTACGGCCGTTCCGCCACCTCAACCGGTCGCCGTAGCAGGGACCACGGCGGTTCCAGCCGCGGTCCGGCAGCGAATCTCGCCGGCCGCGCGGAAACTCGCGGCGGACCTTGGAGTCGACCTCAGCGCCATCGAAGGTACGGGACCCGGCGGGGTGATCAGCCGGGAAGACGTCGAGCGCGTGGCGCGAGCGCGGGAGACAAAGCGTGAACCGGTGGCGCGAGGGGCGGCCCCGTCAGATCTGGCGGCGCGGATGCGCCAGACGATCGGTGCGGCGATGGCCCGTTCGAAGCGGGAGATTCCACATTACTATCTCAGCACCACCATCGATATGCACGGCGCCATGGCGTGGCTCGCGGAGGAGAACCGCAAGCGGCCGATCGCCGAACGGCTCCTGCATAGTGTGTTGCTGATCAAATCCGTGGCGTTGGCGCTGCGCGAGGTGCCCGAGCTGAATGCGATATGGAGCGGGACGGCGGCGCGCATCAGCGAACGCGTGCACATCGGGGTGGCGATCTCCCTGCGCCAGGGTGGGCTGGTCTCCCCGGCGTTGCACGACAGCGACCGGCAGACCGTCGACGAGCTGATGCGTCGGCTGCGGGATCTGGTCAATCGCGCCCGCGCCGGCACGCTGCGCAGCTCGGAGCTGTCCGATCCGACCATCACGGTAACCAACGTTGGCGAGCAGGGTGTGGAGGCCCTCTTCGGCATCATCTATCCACCGCAGACGGCCATTGTCGGTTTCGGCAAAGTCGTGGAGCGGCCGTGGTGCGTCGACGGGCAGATCGTGTCGCGGCCGGTTCTGACCGCAACGCTCTCCGCCGATCACCGGGTGACGGACGGGCACCGCGGGGCGCGCTTTCTCGCCGCGGTGGATCGCCTGCTCCAGGAGCCGAGCCGGTTATGACGAAAGAGGACATCCGGGCCACGGTCCTCCGTCTGCTCGGAGACATCGCCCCCGAGGCGGACCTCGCCCGGCTCAAGACGGATGTGAACTTTCGTGACCAGCTCGACATCGACTCCATGGACTTCCTCAACTTTGCCGTCGCATTGCACGAGGCGCTGCACGTCGAGATTCCCGAGACGGACTACCCCAAGCTGGCCACACTCGACAGTTGCGTCGAGCACGTGTGGTCGTTGCTGGCTCAGCGCGCGCCGTGATGGTGGGCGAGGGTCGTCGGCGATTCCGGTACGTGGACTTCGCCGCGGCGGCACAGCCGGGGTTCCGCAACCACGTCGTGAGCGTCGACGAGGTGCCGGGCTTGGTCGCCCGCTACGGCGCAGACGAGTGCTACGCGAGCATCTTCCTCTTCTCGGACGACGTCCTCCTCTATCTCGCGGAGCATCGTGTGGAGGGGCGACCGTCGATTGCCGGATACGACGGCAAGGTATGGTCGCCATTCCTGCCCTTGGATATCGACGGGCATCCGCCGGCGGGGCTCGCTGACGCCCTCGACCTGGGGCGGCACACCTACCGCTTGCTCACCGAGAAATGGGAGCTGCCCGCGGCGGCGCTGCACATCTACTTCAGCGGCGCGAAAGGCGTTCACCTGTTGATCGATATCCGGACCTTCGGCCGCGTGACGCCGTCGAAGGATCTGCCACGCGTCTATTCGCGCCTGCGCCTCGACATTCTGCGCCAACTACCCGACACGGCGCTCCCGCTGCTCGACCTGAGCATCGGTGACAAGGTGCGATTGCTGCGCCTGCCGAACACGCGACACCGCGGTAGCGGTTGTTACAAGATTGCCCTGACGCCGGAGGAACTGCTCCACGCCCCCGCGGCAGAGATCCGTGCGCTGGCGCGCGCGCCGAGGTCGCTCGACCGGGTGACCGCCGCCGGACTCCTGCCCATCGACGCGGTGGGCTCGGTGCCGGGCATGGTGGAGCGCTTCCAGCGCGCGCGCCGCGCGGTGCGGCGCGCGCGTGGCCCGCACCCGTACCGGCTGGGCCAGGCGCCCGTGACGCCCGAGGAAGCGCTGTGCGCCGCGCGACGCGCCATGTGGCAGTCTCAGATCGCGCCCGGGAACCGCAACAACGTTGCCATCCGGCTGGCGTCCGCCTTCCGCCTGTCGGGCTGCTCGCGTGAGCGGACCGGCGAGTTGATGGAGACATGGAACGGCCGACAGCAGCAGCCACTGCCGGGACGCGAGCTGGGGAGTGTGGTGCACTCGGCGTACGCCCGGCCGTATCCGTACACCTTCAGTTGTCACGACGAGGTCGTACGCGCGTTTTGTCCCTATACCGAACGCCTGAGCGAATGCGGCGACTATCGCGAGCAGCATCCGCGCTCTGGCCGGAGGGTATGAGTGCGAGCGGACACTCGGGTTCTGGAAACGTGGCGAACGAGCAATTTGACAAGAGGCGCGGACATGCCAACGCGAACCCTTATACTTGGTGCCGCCGGGCGTGACTTTCACAATTTCAACATGCTCTATCGGGACGACGTGGACGTGGAGGTCGTGGCCTTCACGGCCGCGCAGATTCCCGGTATCAGCGGGCGCCGGTACCCACCGTCGCTGGCCGGGCCGCGGTACCCCAACGGCATACCGATCGAAGAAGAGGCCGATCTGGAGGCGATCTGCCGGCGCGAACAGGTCGATCTGGTCGTGTTCGCCTACAGTGACGTGTCCCACGAGGCGGTGATGCACGTCGCCTCGCGGGCGCTCGCGACCGGGGCGGACTTCGTGCTGCTGGGGCCGCACGGGACCATGTTGCGCGCTCGGGTTCCGGTGATCGCGATTTCCGCCATCCGCACCGGATGCGGAAAATCGCAGGCGGCGCGCTGGCTGGGGCGCCGCCTGCGCGCGCGGGGCCTTCGGGTGGCCGTGTTGCGCCACCCCATGCCGTACGGTGATCTCGAGCGGCAGCGCGTGCAGCGTTTCGCCACGCGCGCCGATCTGAGAGCGGCCAGTTGCACCGCAGAGGAGCGCGAGGAATACGAGCCACACATCGCGGCCGGCAACGTCGTGTTTGCCGGCGTCGACTACGGCGCCATCGTCGGCGCGGCGGAGGCAGAGGCGGCGGTGATCGTGTGGGATGGCGGCAACAACGATTTTCCGTTCCTCCGTCCGGATCTCCACATCGTCATAACCGACGCCCTGCGCCCAGGACAGGCCACCAGCTATCACCCCGGCGAAACCGTGCTCCGCATGGCGGATGTCGTGGTGGTGAACAAGGTCGATGCGGCGTCGCGTGGCGACGCGCAGCATGTCATCGACGAAGTGCGTGCTGTGAATCCCCGGGCGCAGGTCGTGCGTGCCATGTCCCCGGTGCGTCTGGACGACCCAGAGGCGGTGCGCGGGCGGCGGGTTCTGGTCGTCGAGGACGGGCCGACGATCACGCACGGCGGCATGGCGTATGGAGCCGGCTATGTGGCCGCGACCGGTGCTGCGGCGGCCACGATCGTCGACCCACGCCTGTCGGCGGTTCCGACGATCAGAGAAGTCTTTCTGCGCTATCCGCACATCGGTCCGGTATTGCCCGCTGTCGGCTACGGGCCGGCACAGCTGGAGGCACTGCGCGAGACGATCGATCGCGCCGACGTGGAGGTGGTTGTGGCGGCGACGCCGATCGACCTGGCTGCGCTGATTCAGGTCAGCAAGCCAATCGTACGCGCGCGTTATGAGTATGCCGACGCTGGCGAGCCCACCCTGGGCGCGCTCGTCGACGAGTTCCTCGGGAAGATCCATCTCCTTCCGGAAGGATCGAGAAATGGCTGAGCAGGGTTTTGAGATGGCGCCTGAGAGCGGCGGCTCATCAGCCTGCGCGGCGGTGCTGGCATGAACGGGTCAGGCCGTACGGGAGGGAAGCCGCAGGCATGACGACATCTTCCCCACTCATCGTGGTCGCGCTCGGTGGGAACGCCATCAGCCCGCCGCACGGGGACCTGTCGATCGGGGCGGAGCGAACCGTGATTGCGCACGCCATCTCCGAGCTCGTGCTCGTTGCCTCCGGTGGAGCGCGTCTCCTGGTGGTGCATGGGAACGGCCCGCAGGTGGGCCGGCTGCTGGCGACCGAGGGGCTCGGCGACCCGGAGAACCTCGACGTTCACGTGGCGCAAACGCAGGGCGAACTCGGTTACCTTGTGGCCGAGGAGTTGGATGCGCATCTGGGTGGTCGTGCCGCCGTTGCCGTGGTGACGCGTGTGCTCGTCGATGCAGAGGATCCCGCGTTTGCCGAGCCGACGAAACCCGTGGGTGCGGTGCTGAGCGAGCGCCCGCAAGGGGTACCGGCGATGCGGACACCAGACGGCCGGGGCTGGCGCCGGGTCGTGGCGTCGCCGCGGCCGATCGCGGTGGTGGAGCAGGAAGCCATCGGCGTGCTGCTGGCCGCGCATCATGTCATCGCCGGCGGCGGTGGTGGCGTCACCCTTGCCGGGTCGCTGGCGCTGCGCCATCCGCAACCCGCCGTGGTGGACAAGGACTGGGTGGCGGCGCTGCTGGCGATCGCATTCGATGCCCGGCAGCTGCTCTTCGTCACTGACGTGCCCGTGGCCTTCGACCGGTTCGGAGAGGCCGGGCAGCAACCTATCAGCATGATGACCACAGACGAGGCACTGGGGCGGCTCGCCCAAGGAGTGTTCGCGCCCGGGTCGATGGCCCCGAAAGTGCAGAGCGCGGTGCAGTTCGTTGCCGCTTGCGGCCGCCCCGCCATGATCACCACCATCGGCTCGATCACCGCCGCCTTGCGCGGCGAAGCAGGGACCAGAATCTGTCCATGAGGATCAGGGGTGGCGAACCCCCGTGGACCACTCCAACGCCTCGCGGACACAGGGCGCGACGGGCATTTCCAAAATGGAGAACGCAACATCCGCCCGTGGGAATGCGCTCGACCGTCACGGGGGCTCTGCTCCGGTGCCTCGGCCGGGTTAGACCAGGGTAGACGTGGGTCAGACAGGCGGTATGGCAACAAAGTCACGTGCCGGCCGGATCAGCCAACTTTTCATCGGAGCCGAGGCTGTTGCAGCCGTAGCAAGGTCCCCTTCGGAACGAGAAGGGCGGACAACTTCGAGTTTCCACCTGAACTTCAGTTGTTTCGCGCTGTTTCAGTGAGAATTCCGACTTCCGGACTTCCGGAAGCCGGGTCTGCTGCGCGATTTGCGCTGACCGCAAAGGCGCGGGGACGGGGATTGGCTTCATGGTTGCTACGAGACCCCAGTGCGCCTCCGAGGCGCGAGCGAAGGCATACGGAAGAGCTGCCAATGGAACCCTCCTCTGTTCCCGTTCCCGGCAGGTGCGACGAATCGCAGCACCTGGCGGCGCGAGTTGTGCTGCTCGTTGACGACGACGACATTTTTCGTACCGCTCTCGCGGAGAGTCTGCGCGAGGATGGCTATTGCGTGCAGGCGTATGCCACGCCAGGAGACATCCCGCCGCTGCCGCTCCTCGATGACGTCGTCGTGTTGATCACCGACTATGAGATGCCAGGTGAAGATGGCTTGGCCTTTGCGAAGCGCTTCCATGGGTCCCACCCGGGGGTACCGGTCATCATGGTAACCGGACACTGCGGGATTCGTCTTGAGCACGAGGATGCGACGGCTGACTTCCTCTCGCTCCGCTGCAAACCCATCGACTACGAGGAACTGCACCAACTCGTGCAGCAGGCACAGAGAAGAGTTCAGTGCAAAAGGCCTTCAACGTCCTGATTCTGTGCCCGTCGCCGCTATCGTGTAGCCGCGGGCTTTAGCCCGCTGAAGCCTGCGCCTACAACCTCGCTCCTGTGCGGAACCGGTCAGGCGACGGCTGATCGTATCTCCACGACAAGGTCAGTCGTGAGATAGTGCGGATCAGAGAATTCCCAGAAACAGAAACGCCCGCGGCTGACTGCCGCGATGCCTTGTGGCCTGCGGTGTGGCACAAATGCTGCTGACGCGAACGTTGACAGCGCGGACTGACTGCTTGCTACGGAGGAAGGGCGATGCTCGTCTCCTCGTCACAAAGAGGCGTCACGACGATTGGGGTGCTGGGGGTAGGCCTGCTGCTTCTTTCCAGCCAGGCTTTGGCGTTGCCACGCTACGGACCCATCGAGATCTCGGGGAACGTGTCGGCGCAGCAACTCTTCCGTCACAAAGACATCGACAACTGGGCGTTTATCCAGCAGCGGAACACGTTCAAGCTCCGCTTCGATTACGATATGCTGGACCGGGGCAAGCTATTCAACCGCTTCGAAGTGCCATTCATCCAGCAAGCGAAGTTGCTGCTCTTTTACCGGGGCGTCTATGACAGCGTCTACGACTACACACCCGGGTTCAAGCAGAAGGACATCTGGGGGAACGTGGCGGCCCTTCCGGACGACGAAGGGAATCTGGTTCCGGTGAAGCTCGGCAGCTTCAATTGGGGGGCGAATACGAAATTCGAGAACCGCCTGCGGGAAGCCTACATCGATCTGAAGCTGCGGGACCTGCCCCTCAGTTTCCGCCTCGGCCGGCAACAAATCGTCTGGGGCGAGACCGACAACTTCCGCATGCTCGACCGCGTCAACGCGCTCGACTTGACCTGGCACCTGCAGCAGGAGTCGTGGGACGAGCAGCGCATTCCGTACTGGATGATCAAAGGACTCTGGGACGTCGGCCGAGTGGGCCCGCTCTCCGATGCCTTCGTCGAGTTCTACTGGAACCCGGGTGACTGGTATCCCGCCAAAAAGACCTTTCTGCCGCAGCCGTGGAGCGCACCCGTCACCAACCCGATTGTCCAGATCAGCAAGGACTTCAAAGGAATAGGCGACCTCTGGAATGGGACCAAGCTGTTCCGCCAAGGTGACTACAGCCGCACACCAGGCGAAAATAGCCAGGTCGGCCTCCGCTTCAGCTCGATGACGCCGCAGGGGGTGCAGTTTACGCTCAACTACTTCTGGCAGCGCTGGGCGGGAGGGGATGACGGCACCAACGCGGCGTCGATTCAAGGTGTGCTCGATGCGACGAACCAAGAGATCAAGGCGCGTGGCCAGTTGCCGATCGAGGCCATCGCTCCCCATGTCCACGCGGTCGGGCTGTCATTCAATTATGCCGAGGAGGAGTACACCCAGACGGTGTACCGGGCCGAGACCATCTACGAGTTTGGCGTACCCTTCGTCGATGCCAGCAAGCAGTTCCCCGACACGGGCCCCAATTCCAATCTCTATGGGATCCTGGGACAGGATGTGTTCGGTGTCAGCAAGCGTGACATGTGGAAGGGGATGATCGCGTTCGATCGGCCGACCTGGATCCGACCTCTCAATCGTAAGACAACGTTTCTCATTCTCGGGCAGTTCTTCTGGCATTACCTCATCAGCAATCCGCAGGTAGCCTGTAATGACCCGGACGACAGCCTCCCCTGCCCGCTGAGTGGCCAGGGGAAGGGCTTTCGCGGGAATTTCTCCTCGAGTGGCTATGCCTCGGACGGCAAGAGGTTCATCGACAACGTCCGCGACTGGGAGATTCTGGTGACCCTCGCCGCCACCACCTTCTACTCGGGCGGAAAGATCGTCCCCTTCTGGATCTACGTGCTGGACCCGGTGAACAGTTTCAACATGGAACTGATCTGGATGTGCGACTACTTCATTACCAACAACTTCATTCTGAACCTGCAGCAACGATACTTCGTCAACACCACCCGCGAACCGGTCTTCGAGACCTGGGGGGTGGGGGGCACCAATCGCGGGCGGTCGGAGACGACTCTTCGTCTCACGTACCAGTTCTGATTTGGGAGAGTGGAGCATGAAACGGCTTCTGCTGCTGGCCCTGGCGCTGCTCAGCGCCGCGATGGCGTCTGCCGATGTGCAACCGGGAGAGGAGATCACGAAGGCCAATTTCGACAAGGCGCGTGATCTGGTCAGCCCCGGCGTCGCCTGGTGCGTCGAGCACGGCATGGCAATGAAGATCGTGCCCACCAAGAAGGTGGAGTGGCCGCGTGCGTATCGCGAAGCCACGGAGGCGCACGGTGGTCAGGTGCGTCTGTCGGCGGACGGCATGGAGCTCGAGAACTACGTCGCGGGTATGCCGTTTCCGAACATCGACGTGAACGACCCGGATGCGGCCCGCAAGATCATGTGGAATTACCAGTACAAGCCGCTGATCACCGACGATGTCCTGATGCGCGACTTTCAGGTGCCGAGCGGACCGCTGACGTACACCGAACCGATGGTGCCCGACCGTGACTTCGTGATCGGCGATCTGCGGCGGCTCTATTACAACGGCCGGTTGTTTGTGGACCCCAAGCCGGCGCTGCCGAACCCCGACGGCATCCGCTACAAGGAGCTACTGGCTCCGGTGGTGTCGCCGTACGACATGAAAGGTGTGGGCGCGCTTTACAACCGTTACGTCAGCGCGGCGCGGCAGGACGACAGCTGGCTGTACGTTCCGGTCCTGCGCCGCCTGCGCCGCATGTCGACGGCGCAGCGCAGCGACGCCCTGTTCGGGCAGGACACCGACCAGGATTCGTACTGGGGCTTCAGCGGCCACATCGCGTGGAGTGACTGGAAGCTCTTGGGAGTCAAGGAGGTCTTAGGAGTTGTCCATCGCGAGAACTACCGTGCGCAGCGCTGCCCCGGCGGGGCAGACTTCGCCTACTGCGACAACTGGGAAAAGCGGAAGGCGTACGTGGTGGAAGGCGTATCGAAGCTGCCCCAGTATGCCTACGGGAAGCGGGTACTGTACGTTGATACCGAAGCATGGGTGACTCTCTACTCGGACATCTACGACAAGCGGGGCGAGCTGTGGAAAGTGTGGCTGGAGTTCTTCTCGTTCCGTAAGCAGGCGTTCCCTGGTTCGCAGCTGACTTACGAAGATGAAATGGGATTCACCTCGGCCGCCATGATCGACACGCAGCTCGCCCACGCGACGGTCATCATGATTCCTGGACCGTCCTCACCTGATCCAGAAACCTGGTACTTCAACAAAGGGCCGCAGGCCAAGTCACCGTATGCATCCGGCAACACCGAGGACGTGCTGAGCGTGAAGCATCTGATCGAAGCAGGACATTGAGCCCAAAGCGAGGGCAGTGCCGAGGGCGCCTGTGCCAAGGCATCCCGGAAGGCGCGGCCCGACCGAGAGCAGAGAACGCAAATCGAGAGAGCAAGAGGGAGGGACTCATGACGTTCCGGAGCTTGAACATCATCCTGCTCATGGCCGGCGCTCTGTTTTGGTCGGCCTGCACCGACGTCGACGTGAAGGTGATCAGTGAGCCGACCACGCCGGGCCCAACCAGTCCGCCCGGATCGCCGCCGAACACCGCGACGAAGACGTCGACCCCTGTGCCGCAGCAGCCGACGCCGACCGCAACCGGTCCAACGGTCACGCCGGGTGCGCCGACGGCAACCCCAAGTCCGACCGCCACAGGCGGGGGGGGGCCGACCCTTGGGCCGGTCCGCTGCACGCTGGATGCGGCAGAGAGCAGCCTCAGGATAAACACCCAGCTTCTCGACAAACGTATCCCGAACGTCCGCGGAACGGTGGATATGAACTGCGGTGGCGTCAGGCCCGGGACCGGCGAGGCCGATTGTACGGTGTCTGCCGCTGACATCGATGATATCAACGTGCCTGGTGTTGGCTACGTGTGTGTGAACTTCGTTTCGGGCCTTTGTTCGCCTGGGAAGATCGACTGCGACGGCGGCGCGGCGCTGGACGTCGATCTGCTGCAGGACCACAACATCGGTTCCTGCGCGAACAACGAAGCCTGCATGCCGGACTGCGAGGCGCACTGCGGCACCATCGATCGGTCGTTCTTCGATTCCGGATGTACCGGGTACTGTGAGGGCGGGTCGCGTGATGGGCAATCCTGCACCACCGATGAGGGGTGTCCGGACGGATCGTGCGTTGGGAAGGACGACCTCGAGGATCCGAACATCTGTCAGTGCCAATGTGTTGTCATCGGTGGAAACCCTGGCCGCATTGGTTCGATGCTGCTCAACGTGGGAGCCCAGCTGAACATCGAGGCGAATGCTCCCTGCGACGGTGCCGACGTGACGATCACTCTGCCGCCGCTGTGCATTCCGTTGACCACTGAAGAAGCAAAAGGGCTTCTCATCAAGGCGGACAACGACCCCGCGGTTGAAATCGGTCCGTTCGCCAAGAAGGGTCAACCGGTCACCTGTGATGACTACAAAGCCCAGCGCGTCACCGGACTCAACATCGTGGCTCAGATCTCCTTTTTCGACTCGAAGATCGGCGACCTCGAGGCGGAGATCGACTGGACGTGCCAATGAGCGGGCGAGGAGAGTCCCGTACCGCCCGGACGCATGGCGGAACGGGAGGGCATGCGGGGACGATGGGTAACCGACAACGTGCGGAGGGAACGGGAATGCACGCACGAGTGCAAGGCTGGATCGCGGGTCTGGTGCTGACAGCGCTGTGTTCGTTCCTGTTCGCGGTTTCCGGTGGCGCCGCCGAAAAGGGCGGCGCCCCGCAACTGCCAAAGAACTGGAAGTTCAGCCTGCCGGAGGGCGACGCAGCGGCGGGCCGGGAGACACTGCGCAAGATGCAGTGTCACGAGTGCCACCGCCTGCCGGTCGCGGATTTCCCGGCGCCGCGAAGCAGCGGGGGCCTCGGGCCGGATCTCGTTCCCAGCTACAGTCGCCTGCCGCGCGAGTTCGTGGCCGAGGCCATCATCAACAGACACAAGCACATGACCGGGACGCTCGAGCACTACCGTGGCCTCGAAAAGGTGTCCTCTCAGATGACGGACTACGGCACGATCATGACCCTGCGGGAACTCATCGACATCGTCGAGTTTCTGAAGCATCCGGACCAGAAGTAGGAACCGAGCTGGGGCGGGAAACGAGCGGTGAAGACAATTGGGCCGCGGCAACCGGAATGGCGGGCGCAGCTGGCACCCGAATGGCAGATCCGCGAGTTCCTCAAGCGCTACCACCGCATTGCTGTGGTCGGTATGCCCGCGGACGAGGCGAGCGAAGCGATGGTCCGGGCGCAGCGCCTGCTTGCCTACGAGGTCCAGCTCTTCCCCGTGCACAGCGCGGCGAAGACACTGCTCGGGCAGCGGTGTTTCGCGCATCTTCACGATGTTCCCGGTGACATTGACATCGTGCTCCTGCTTCCCGACGCGAACGTGAGCGCGCTGCACGTCGCGACGGAGGCCATCCGCAAGCGGGTCAGGGTCTTCTGGGTGGAGGACGCTCCGGTGGATCGTGAGCTCGCGGAGCTCCTGATGCGCGAGGGCATTCACGTCGTTGCCGAGCGGAGCTTGGAAAAGGAGTTTGCCAACCTGCAGGCGCAGTCCTGAGGAGAGAACCCGCCGTAGTTCGCCTGGGACACGGCGAGGGAGAGATGGGCCGAGTGTTCTGCTGGATCACTTCGTCCCATGCCCCGCCTCTCTCCCTCGCCCCCTGTTTGAGGGAGCGGTACGAGAGCTACCGCCGAGACGTCGAGCAGGGCGTCGTCCGATAGCCCCGCCGCGCTGGTACCGAGTTCCAGTGTGTTGTATCGGGAGTTCAGTGAAAAATGGGCCTTACCCCAACCACACGCCGTTTCCTGAACTGGCAACGGCGGGTGAGGTCGGGGTGGCGGAAAGGGAGCATCCACCGTGAGCTCGACCTACTTGATGGCACTCGACGCCGGGGGTGGTGGCGGTCACTGCCTGCTCGTGGAAACTGGCAGCGGTCGGTTCATCCGGACTTCCCGGCCGTGGACGCATCCCGCAGCTCCCGGAACCGGGGGGTTGGGTTCCGATCTCGATCTTCCCACGATCTGGAAACGGCTGGCCGAGGCGGCCCGCGAGGCGATCGGACGGGCTGCGGCGAGCCCCGATCAGGTGCTCGGCGTGGCGGCAACCAGCATGCGCCATGCGACGGTGGTCTTGGACGCCAAGGGGGATGCCCTGTTTGCTGCGTCGAACCGCGACAGCCGGGCGGTCGGCGAGGCGTTTCAGATCGCTGGCGAGTGCGGCGATGCACTGTATGCCCGCACCGGTCACTGGCCCAGCCCGCTGACGAGCGCCGCCCGATTGCGGTGGCTCTCGGTGCACGATCCAGGGTTGTGGAAGCGCGCCACCCGCGTACTGAGCTTGAGCGATTGGGTGACGTACCGCCTCTGCGGCGAGGTCGGCACCGAGCCGTCCCAGGCAAGTGAGACGCTGCTGCTCGATGTTGAGAAGCGCGATTGGGCATGGGATGTGGTCGAGCAGTTCGGCATTCCGCATCGGCTACTGGCGCCGCTCCGCCAGTCCGGGAGCCGGATCGGTACGCTGACGGCGGAGGCGGCAGATGTGTTCGGGCTACGAGCCGGCACGCCCGTCGCGGTCGGTGGCGCGGATACGCAGTGCGGTTTGCTCGGGGCCGGCGCCGCGACGGCCGGCCAAGTGGCGGTGATCGCCGGCACCACCGTTCCGGTTCAGCTGGTGCTTGGTCGCGCGCGTCTCGATCCGAAACAGCGCCTGTGGACCGGATGCCATGTGGTTCCGGGGTTGTGGGTGTTGGAAAGCAACGCGGGCGCCATGGGTGAGGCGCTCCAATGGTTTGCAGGGGTCTTCTACCCCGAATCGCCACTCATGACGGCCAGGCTGCTCGCCGAGGCGGGCCAGTCGGAACCGGGTGCACAGGGTATCGTGTCTACCATGGGGGCGGACGTGATGAACGCCAGGGAACTGCGCTTGCCCATGGGCACTGTGACCTTGTCACACCTGGCCACCGCCCATGATCCGCAGCGGCGCCGCCATCTGGCGCGCGCCATTGTCGAGGGCATGGCGTACGGACTGCGGGCGAATTTGGAACAGTTGCGCGAAGTCGCGGAGGTCGAGCCGGCGGCCTTGAGCCTGGCCGGCGGCATCTCGCGCAGCGACGTGTTCGCGCAAGTCGTGAGCGACGCCGTGAACCGTCCGGTTGAGGTGGGTGCGAGCGGGGAAGCCACGGCGTTGGGTGCGGCGATCTGCGCCGGTGTGGGCGCCGGCCTCTTTGCGGACATGACCGACGGTGCGCGACGGCTCGCCGGCCAACCCCGAGTTCTGCGTCCAGACGCGGCGCGGGCAGCGGCCTACGAGGAGCTGTACGGTTCATGGCAGAGCCTGAATGCGGCGCGGGCGGAAGCGGACGGCCCAGCTCGACGGATGATGCTCCCGTACGTGCTGCGCTCCTTCGGTGATGCGGCTACGGCGCGTGCCCAGGTCGTCCGGCCGCGCATTCTGGTGACGGCGGATATGGATGACGAGGCGCTCGCGGCGCTGCGTGAGATCGGCACGGTCGAGTATGCCAGCTTCCGCCAGATGATGCGCCTGCTCACCGGTCCGATGCTGGTCGAAGCTCTGAGCGGGGTGCAGGTGTTCGTGACGGAAGTGGATGTCGTGGACGTGGAGGCGCTCCGCCAACTCCCCGAGTTGCGCGTTGTGGTTGCGTGCCGGGCGAACGCGGTGAACATCGATCTCGACGCCTGTACCGCCTGCGGGGTTCCGGTACTGCACGCGCCGGGTCGCAACGCCGAGGCGGTGGCCGATCTGACCCTCGCGTTCCTATTGCTCCTGGCGCGCAAGCTTCCGGCAGCGACGGCTTTTCTGCGCCAACCGGGCATCGAACCGGGAGACATGGGGCGTATGGGCCAGGCGTTCACGACGCTTCAGGGGCGCGAGCTGTGGCGAAAGACCGTCGGCCTCGTTGGCTTCGGCGCCGTCGGACAGGGCGTGGCGAAGCGCGCCGCGGCGTTCGGCGCGCGGGTCTTGGTGCACGATCCCTACCTGCGAGCGGAGCAGGTGCTGCTCGCCGGCGGCGAGCCTGCGTCGCTGGAAGAACTGCTGGAGCGCAGCGACTTCGTCAGCCTGCACGCGGCGCTGACCGACGTTACCAAGAGCCTCATCGGCGCCGCCGAGCTCGCGCGGATGAAGCCTGGCGCGTTTCTCATCAATACCGCGCGGGCGGCGCTGGTGGACGAGGTGGCGCTGATGCATACGTTGCGGGCTGGGCATATTGCCGGAGCGGCGCTCGATGTCTTCCGGGTCGAACCGCCCGGTTCGGACGATCCGCTGTTGACGTTCGAGAACGTCATTGCCACCCCGCACGTCGGCGGCAACACGGTGGAGGTGGCTACGCATCAGGGGCGGATCATTGCGGAGGACCTTCGGCGCCTGGTCCGTGCGGAGCCACCGCTGCACGTGCTGAACCCCAAGGTGCTGGCGGAGTTCGATTGGACGAAACCGCGGCCGCAACCGGATGCGAAGACGATCGAGGAGCTGGCGAGCCGACCGGCACCGGTGGTGTCCGACATTCAGCGCGAACGCCCGGCCGGTCCACGCGCCGTCGGCTCTCCGGCGGCGGCGCCTGCGGCTGCGCCGGCTGCGGCGAGCGGGCTGGCGTCCGAGACGGTCGAACGGATGCGGCGCATCGTGCGGGCGTTCATCGATGGGATGGTGGCGGACGCGAGCTTGGGCGCGTTTGCCGGTGGGAAGCACGTGACGCTGCACTTCACCGTGCCGGACCTCGACGTGAGCTTCTACCTGCGTTTCCGTGAGGGCGCGTTTGCGAGTGACCTGGGAGCGCCGGAGCCACCGGCAGACGTCGAGCTGCGGATGTGTGCCGACGTGCTGGACGGGATGTTCACCGGGCGGGTCAACCCGATGCAGGCGGCAACGAGTGGACGACTGTCGTTCAGCGGCGATACGGTGAAAGCGATGACGCTGCAGCGGATCCAGGCGGATCTCTCACGCCTGTACAAGGCCGCCCGCGAACAGGTGGGCGATCCGGGCGATCTCGCGCCGCGGGCGGCGCCCGCGGCGGCGAGGGCGGGCACCGTGGCGCAACCGGTTCAGCCGGGCGATATCCGTGAGGAGCTGGTGCAGATGGTGAACGAGCTCTACGCGGCGGAGCTGATCACGGCCACCGGCGGCAACGTGAGCGTGCGGATCCCCGGCGCCGAGGAGGTGTGGATCACCCCCAGCCAGCTCTTCAAAGGGCTACTCCGCCCCGAGATGCTTGTGCGCATCGACCTCGATGGCAACCCGCTCGACCCGGACTCGCTGTCTCCTTCGAGCGAACGGCTCATGCATTGCGCCGTGTACCGGGCGCGGCCGGAGGCGCAGGCGGTCATCCACGCTCACGCGGCGCACGCGACAATCCTGGCGAACAGCGGACTGCCGTTCGTGGCGATCTCAACGGAGGCGGCGTTCTTCGGCGACATTCCACGGGTACCGTTCATCATGCCGGGCACCGAGGAACTGGCGAAGGCGGTCGGGGCGATGGCGCGCGAAAACTGGGCGGTGATGATGCAGAACCATGGGCTCATCGTCGGCGGGCGGAGCTTACGGCGAGCGGCGGACATGATCGAGGTCATCGAGCGGTCGGCGGAGGTCATCCTCGGCTGCTACGCGGTCGGGAAGGAGCCCTCCGCACTTCCGACCGACGTTGTCGAGATGCTGCAGAAGATGGGCGATCTGCTGGCGTGACGGCGGGACCTTTCTCTCGAATCCCCCGCACTTCACGACCCCTCGTACTCGGGTCTTCCTTTCGAGCGGCGCCACGCTCGCACCCCGCGAAATGTCCGCGCGCCTGACTCCTCAGCGGATTTGCGCGGGCGCTGTCGGGAGGCTTGTTGCCGGACTCCCCATCGACTATTTGAGCCATGCATCTTGAGAAATTCGGGTCGCACACTAGAGGTGAGGAATGAGCAGGAAGAGTTATCGTGACACGCTTCGGGACGCCGCTGAGATGCGCCGGCGTTCGGCGCAGCGGGGCCTCTACGATCCGTTCTTCGAGCACGACGCCTGTGGGGTGGGGTTCGTCGTCAACATCGACGGCACACGCTCGCACGGCATCATCCAGCAGGGCCTGGCCGTGATGGAGAACCTCACGCACCGGGGCGCGTGCGCGTGCGACCCGACCACCGGCGACGGCGCCGGTCTGCTGATTCAGGTTCCACACGAGTTCCTGGCCAAGGCGTGCAGCGAGATCGAGATCGATCTGCCCGCGCCGGGATCATACGGCGTCGGCATGGTGTTCTTCCCGGATGACATCCTCGAGCGGAACTACTGCGAACAGCAGTTCGAGAAGGTCGTGCGCGAAGAAGGGCAGCGTCTGCTCGGCTGGCGCCAGGTGCCCGTGGATTCGTCGAAGTGCGGGGATCTGGCGCGGACGGCGCTGCCGGAAATCCGGCAGATCTTCATTGGAGCGGGCCGCGGGGTGGACGACCCGGTGAAACTCGAACGCAAGCTGTACGTGATCCGCAAGCGGGTCGAATACGTGATCGGCGAGTCGAACCTCGTTGACAAGGAGATGTTCTACGTTCCGAGCCTGTCGAGCCGGACCCTGTGCTACAAGGGCTTGCTGCTTCCGGAGCAGATTCCGGCCTTCTACGAGGATCTGCGCGATCCGGATCTGATCAGCGCCCTGGCCCTCGTGCACCAGCGTTTCAGTACGAACACGCTGCCGTCCTGGAATCGCTCGCAGCCCTTCCGCTTTCTCTGCCACAACGGCGAGATCAACACCCTGCGCGGCAACATCAACTGGATGCGCGCGCGGGAGAAGATCTTCTCCTCGCCGATCCTCGGTGACGACGTCAAGAAGATCGTGCCGGTCATCGACCCGACGGGAAGCGACTCGGCCATGTTCGACAATGCGCTGGAGTTGCTCTACCACACCGGCCGGTCGCTGCCGCACGCCATGACGATGATGATCCCCGAGGCCTGGCAGAACCATGAGTCGATGAGCGAGGCCAAGCGCGCCTTCTATGAGTACCAGGCGTGCCTGATGGAGCCGTGGGATGGGCCGGCGTCGATCGCTTTCACGGACGGGACCATCGTGGGCGCGGTGCTCGACCGCAACGGTCTCCGGCCGTCGCGCTACGTCGTGACGAAGGACGGCTTCGTGGTCATGGCCTCGGAGGTCGGCGTGCTGGACATCCCACCGGAGAATGTCCTGCACAAGGACCGGCTGCAGCCCGGGCGGATGTTTCTGGTCGACACGGCGCAGGGACGGATCGTGGACGACGAGGAGATCAAGGAGCGTCTCGCGTCGCGGCGGCCCTACCGCAGGTGGCTCGACGTGCACCTCGTGCAGACGAAAACCCTGCCGCCCGCGGAGGAGGCGTTCCCGCTCGAGCCGAGCGAGGATCTACTCTCCCTTCAGCAGGCCTTCGGCTACACGCTCGAGGACCTGCGGATGCTCATGGCGCCGATGGCGATCAACGCCCAGGAAGCGGTCGGGTCGATGGGAAATGACACGCCGCTGGCTGTTCTTTCCGATCGGCCCCAGTTGCTGTTCAACTACTTCAAACAGTTGTTTGCCCAGGTCACCAACCCTCCGATCGACCCGATTCGAGAGGAGTTGGTGATGTCCTCGGTCACCACCATTGGACCGGGCAAGAACCTGTTCGAGGAGACACCCGAGCACTGCCATCAGCTGGAGCTGAGGTCGCCGATCCTGACGAACGAGGAGATGGGGCAGATCAAGGAGATCGCGAACCGCGACCTGCGGGCCGTGACGCTACCGCTGGGCTTCCGCGTCGTGGGCGGTGGGCAAGCGCTGCGGGCGGCGCTCACCGCGCTGTGCGCACGGGCGTCGCGGGCAGTCGCTGGGGGTGCGACCATCCTGGTGCTGTCAGACCGTGGCTGCGTGAACGATGCCGTGGCCGCCATTCCGAGCGTGCTCGCCACCGCGGCGGTTCACCACCATCTCATCCGGGAGGGAAAACGGACGCGGTGCGGCATCGTCGTCGAGTCCGGAGAGCCGAGAGAAGTGATGCACTTCGCGTTGCTCATCGGGTACGGGGCCGGAGCCGTCCATCCGTACCTGGCGTACGAGACGCTCGCCGCGATGGTCCGAGACGGCTGGCTCGAGAACATCACGGTCGACGAGGCGATTGAGCACTACATGAAGGCGATTACCAAGGGGCTCCTCAAAGTGGCCTCGAAGATGGGCATCTCGACCCTGCAGAGCTATCGGGGAGCGCAGATCTTCGAGGCGGTCGGGCTGAACCGGGAGGTGATCGATCAGTACTTCACGTGGACGCCGTCACGTCTGGAGGGGATCGGCCTCGATGAGATCGCGCGCGAATGCATGATGCGACACCACTATGCCTACAAGGTGTCACCGACGCTGGATGGAGAGTTGGACACCGGCGGGCAGTATCAGTGGCGCCGGCGGGGCGAGTACCACATGTACAACCCCGAGACCGTGGCCAAGCTCCAGCACGCGGTCCGCTCGGGGAATTACGGGCTGTTCAAGGAGTACTCGGCCCTCGTCGACGACGGAAATGAGAAGCTCTGCACGCTGCGCGGGTTGTTGAAATTCAAGCCGGCGAAACCGATTCCGATCGAGGAAGTCGAGCCGGTGAGCGAAATCGTGAAGCGCTTCAAGACGGGCGCGATGTCCTTGGGCTCGATCAGCCGCGAGGCGCACGAGACCCTGGCGATCGCGATGAACCGAATTGGCGGTAAGTCCAACACGGGTGAGGGTGGCGAGGACCCCGTCCGCTACACGCCCGACCCCAATGGGGACTCACGACGCAGCGCGATCAAGCAGGTGGCATCGGGACGCTTCGGGGTCACGAGCCATTACCTGGTCAACTGCGACGAGCTGCAGATCAAGATGGCTCAGGGGGCCAAGCCCGGCGAAGGAGGACAGCTGCCGGGACACAAAGTCGACGAGTACATCGCGCGTATTCGCTACTCGACCCCCGGCGTTGGGCTCATCTCTCCGCCGCCGCATCACGACATCTACTCGATCGAGGACCTGGCGCAGCTGATCCACGATTTGAAAAACGCCAATAACCGGGCCCGGATCAGCGTCAAGCTGGTTGCCGAGGTCGGGGTTGGCACCATTGCCGCCGGTGTGGCGAAAGGCAAGGCCGATGTCGTCCTGATCAGCGGCGACTCGGGTGGCACGGGCGCGTCTCCCCTGACATCGATCAAGCACGCCGGCATTCCGTGGGAGCTCGGCTTGGCCGAGACGCAGCAGGCGCTGGTCATGAACGACCTGCGCGGGCGAATCCGCGTGGAGACGGACGGGCAGCTGAAAACCGGACGCGACGTGGCCATTGCGGCGCTCCTCGGCGCCGAGGAGTTTGGGTTCGCCACCGCCGCGCTCGTGGCGTCCGGCTGCATCATGATGCGGGTCTGCCATCTCAACACGTGCCCGGTCGGAGTCGCCACCCAGGACCCGGTGCTGCGCCAGCGATTCAGCGGCAAGCCGGAGTACGTCGTCAACTTGATGATGTTCATTGCGGAGGAACTCCGGGAACTCATGGCCCAACTCGGCTTCCGGACCATTGACGCGATGGTCGGACGGGTCGACCGGCTGGAGGTGCGGGACGCGGTGGAGCATTGGAAGGCGAAAGGCGTGGATCTCACCCACATCCTCCACAAGCCGGAAGTCCCCCCCGGAGTCGCGACCCACTGCGTCCAGCCACAGGACCACGGGCTGGAAAAGGCGCTGGACAACCAGCTCATCGAGTTGGCCAGGCCGGCGTTGGAACACGGAACGCCGGTAGAGATCGCGATGCCGATCCGAAATGTCAACCGCACGGTGTGCACCATGCTGTCAGCGGAAATCTCGCGCCGGCGGGGCGAGCGGGGACTGCCGCCGGATACGATCAAGATCAGTTTCACCGGTTCGGCGGGGCAGAGCTTCGGGGCGTTCATGGCGAACGGGCTCGCGGTGCACTTGGAAGGCGACGCGAACGACTATTTCGGCAAGGGTCTGTCGGGAGGACGCATCGTCGTCGTTCCGCCCCGCGCGGCGACCTTTCGACCCGAGGAGAACATCATCGTCGGTAACGTTTCCCTGTACGGCGCGACCGGTGGCGAGGTGTTCTTGCGCGGCATGGCGGGAGAGCGGTTCTGCGTCCGCAACAGCGGCGCCACGGCGGTTGTCGAGGGCGTGGGCGATCACGGCTGCGAGTACATGACCAAGGGCGTCGCGGTGGTGCTGGGGAAGGCGGGCCGGAACTTTGCTGCCGGCATGAGTGGAGGAGTCGCCTACGTGCTGGACACGGACGGCGAGTTTGAGAGCCGCTGCAATAAGGGAATGGTCGGTCTGGAACCCGTGGGGGCGGGCGATGAGGGCGTCCTGAGGGACCTGATCGAACGGCACTTCTCGTACACGCGCAGCAGCGTGGCGGAGTGGATTCTGTCCGACTGGGCAGCGTGCGTCGGACGGTTCGTGAAGGTGATGCCGGTGGAGTATCGCAAGGTGCTGGCACAGCAGCACCTGGATTCCGACGCTGCCAAGCTGGCCAGCGTGTAGCCCCGGAGCCAAAGATCGTCCGGAAGAGGTCCGGAGGGCCCGGCTAGCGAGGTCGCACGGGGCGCCTGGGTCACGACTTCTGCTCCGCGTGGTCGTCTTCTCATCTATGGGAACGCGGGCAGATTGCGCACGACAACTGCGCGCGACGGGCGGCTGGCATAGTCCGTGTTGCATCCTTCCAGGATGCATAAGGGACTCGGTGTGGGCGCGATCCTGGTCGCCTTGGTGAACCTCACCGGGGTAGTATGTGCCTGGTTGGGGGTATTGCAGGACGGCGATACGCTCGGGCCGTCGAATTGGAAGGAGGTGCGGGGACTCCTCCCCGACGAGATCCTCGGTCACTACCGGCGGGGCGAGTACGTGAACAAGATCGCCGATCGCACCCACCCCGGCTATATCGACACCCACCTGCCTCCGGACCTCCAGGGGGGATCGCGGGCGAACCGAGGACTCTACGCGCTCTCCGAGGCGGGGGCGGTGATCGAGCGGAGCACGGGGCGGCAGCCGGGGTTCATCCTCGGACTGCCTTTTCCGGAAGTGGATCCGGCCGACCCGCAGGTCGGCGCCAAGATCGTGTGGAACTGCTTCTACCCCGCCTGGTACAACGGCAACGAGCACTTTCTCACCGAGCTGTTGCGCCCTGGTCGAGAGCTCCTGGTGCCTTACAGTGGTGCGCGCGTCCTCGGGGCGAGTCTGCTCGGCGTCGTGCTCGCCCCCACCGTATGTGCGGCCAGGCGTTGACGGCACGGAGGGCGGGTTGGTGCGCAGGCATCGCATTCTCTTCGACGAGGCGGCAATCGCAGCGCGCGTCGGCGAGCTGGCGGCGGTGCTGCGTCGCGACCTGCCACACCGAGCGCCGGTGTTGATCGGGCTGCTGACCGGCAGCTTCGTCTTCGTCGCCGACCTCGCGCGCGCCCTGAGCCGGCTTGGCGTGGAGCCACAGATCGACTTCATGGCAGTCTCGCACTACGGTGCGGCGACCACATCCGGCGGCCGGGTGGAGATCCGAAAGGACACGGCGCTCGATCTCGATGGGCGCGTCGTCGTGCTGCTCGACGACATCCTTGATTCAGGACAGACGCTGCAGCTGGTGTGCGCGCAGCTCACCGCCAGAAAGCCACAGTGGTTCCGCACGTGCGTGTTGCTCGACAAGCCGGCAGCACGGCTTGTCGATATCCAGGCGGACTATGTCGGATTCGAGGTGCCGGACCTGTGGATCATCGGCTATGGTCTCGATGCCGGCGGCGAAGGGCGCGCGCTGCCGTACGTGGCGGCGTTGGAGGCGGAATGAGATGCGAAGCGTGTTGCGGGCATGCGCCCGCAACCCAATTCCCCTCTCCTTGCAGAACTGTCGATGCTATCGCTTCGGCCGCATTTCATTGCAGCAAAGGTCCTCTCTTCCCCTCTCCCGCCAGCAGCGCGGGAGAGGAAATCCGGAGAGGACGCCGGAAGATCGTTCCATGAGTCTGGAGCGAATGATCGCCGTCGCGAGAGGGGAGGAGCCGGCGGACCTCGTGATCCACGGAGGGCAGGTTGTCAACGTGTTGTCCGGTGACATCCACCCGGGTGACGTCGCCATTGCCGCTGGACGTATCATCGGGATCGGCGCCTACGAAGGGAAGGAGGGTCTTGACGCGCGCGGACTGTTCGTCGCGCCGGGGTTCATCGACGGCCACATCCATATCGAGTCGACGATGCTGACGCCGGGCGAGTTTGCCCGGGCGGTCGTCCCGCTGGGCACCACGACGGTGGTTGCCGACCCGCACGAGATCGCCAACGTGCTCGGGATCGACGGCATCACGTACATGCTGGAGTGCACTCGCGACCTCCCGCTCTCCGTGTTCTTCATGTTGCCATCGTGCGTTCCGACGACGACGATGGAGACCGCCGGTGCCCGATTGAGCGCGCGTGAGTTGGCGGTCCTGTTGGCCCATCCCCAGGTGCTGGGCGTCGCCGAGATGATGAACTATCCGGGCGTGTTGGCGAAGGACCCCGAGGTCTTGGACAAGCTGAGAATCGGGCGGAACCGATGCATCGATGGCCATGCCCCTGGTCTCCTTGGTCGGGATCTCAACGCCTACGCCGGCGCCGGGATCAGCTCCGATCACGAGTGCACGACGGCGGCAGAAGCCATCGAGAAGCTGCGCGCTGGGATGCTGGTCATGATTCGGGAGGGAAGCGTCGCGAAGAACCTGGAGGCTGTGCTTCCGGTTGTCACGCCGCTCAATGCCAGGCGTTTCGGTCTGGTGTCCGATGATCGACACCCGACGGACCTGGTAGCCGAGGGGCACCTGAACGGACTGCTGAGGAAGACCGTTGGTTTGGGTCTGTCGCCGATCATTGCCGTTCAGATGGTGACCGTCAACCCGGCGGCACATTTTCATCTGGATCGACTCGGGGCCGTGGCCCCTGGCTATCGAGCGGATCTGGTGCTGCTCGAGAATCTCCGCGACTTTCGGGCCAAGGCGGTGTTCAAGAACGGGCGCCAAGTTGCCGCGGACGGGTGTCTGACCGCTGATCAGGTGGCGCCGGCGCCGGCGCATCGCGGGAGCATCCATATCGGGTGGGCAGGTATGCGCGGGTTTGAGATCCGGGCCCAAGGGCAACCGGCCAAGGTGATCGATCTCGTTCCCGGCGGCATCATCACCCGAAAGGTGCTGCTCCCGGTGATGCGGCGCGACGGCGTGGCGCTGGCCGACCCGGATCGCGACATCTGCAAGCTGGCTGTTGTGGAGCGGCACCGGGCCACCGGAAACGTCGGGTTGGGTTTTGTGCGCGGGTTTGGATTGCGTGTCGGTGCACTGGCATCGTCCGTCGCTCACGATTCGCACAACATCGTCGTGGTGGGAACCAATGACCCCGATATGGTGGAAGCGCTGCGGGCGGTGGAGCAGATGCAAGGTGGCCTGGTGGCGGTGAGGGACGGCGGGGCGATCGCAGCCGTGCCGCTGCCGATTGCGGGCTTGATGTCGGATCAGCCCCTTGGCCGTGTCGTGTCGGACATGCGCGGCCTCCTCGCTGCGGCCCGCAGCCTCGGCAGCCAGCTACCCGACCCCTTCATGACCTTGTCCTTCCTAGCGCTGCCCGTGGTGCCGTCGCTCCGTCTCACGGATCACGGCCTCGTGGACGTCGATCGGTTCCGCCTCGTGCCGCTGTTTGGCGAGGACTAACCCTACTAATGGTAGCTGTAAAGGAACCTCAACCACGGAGGGACGGAGTGCACAGAGGAAGAGGCAGCGCCTCAGTCGAGCGTCACCTCGGCGGCGCGAAAGTCCACCACCAAGCGCCCGCCGCGCAGGAAGTCGAGGCCGAGCACGCCGTCGACCGTAGCCGTGGGCGGCAGCGTATGGCACAGAACGGGGAACCCGCTGCGTGACTGATCGAGGGCATCGAGCCGCATGACGGTTAGTTGCGGCACGAACTCCACCCCGCTTCCGGTCGTCACCTGCACTCGCCCCGATACGGCAGCGGGATCGTAGCCGACCAGCACCACGAGGTCCCAGCTCAGCAGCGTGCCGGTCGCGCCCGTGTCGAGCGCCAGCCGCATCACCACATCGCCAGCCGGGCCCCAGAGACGGGTCGGGATGACGATCAGTCCGCGCTGCGTGTCGAACGGCACGCCCATAACACGACGGCCGCTTCCTCGGGCAGGGCGCCGGTGTAGAGGATGGCGGAGTGTTTGGGACGCAGCTCACGCGCCTTGCGGTAGACCTCGTCGCGGTTGGGACTGTGCCACAACACCACCCCGCGTACGACGATCAGCGACTCCGTCAGCTCGGGGTCACCGAGCAACACCCACTCCGCGCTGAACCGCTCCCTGATCTCTTCAGCAGTCAATATCTCGCCCACGAGGATTACCTCGGCAAACACAATAGCCCGCTTCGCTCTCGCGGTCCACGTTCCTCTTGCGAGTTTCCTCACCGAATCCAAAGGGGACGTCGGGAACCCCGGATCGCAGTGAGAGCGCGGTCCAGCGGGGTCGGGCCGGAACAGGTTACGCCATCGGCGGTGGAGCAGCACGGCGCCGATGGGACGATGAGCCCGTGAAGGAATCAGGGGTCAGCCCTCCAGCCCGGACGGTGCGCACAGCGCACCGTACAAAACTTTGCCGCTGAGGCTCCAGCAGCCGTAGGGTCCGCTATGCGGACCACCCCCGATTCGCACGAGGGAATATAATTGCCTGACGGCTCTTCGCTATGCAAGCTAGACAGGGTCCTGAAGCGGGGGAATCCAACGAACAAGACGGCGGCTACCCGGGTGTGCTCCATCGCTGGCGTGATCTTTTCACGAACCTTGGTCACTACTATCCCGGGATTACTTTCGGGCCGGAAGCAACGATCTTGGAGGATCAAATTTCAACTGCACCGGAGCAACGGGGGCGACGATTTTGGGAACGGTGTACGGCCAAGCGCACGCACCCGGCAACGAGCTGGCGAACGCCTCCGTTCAGGCGTGCAAGGCTGGCTGCTGTCAGACAACACGAAGCGCCTCGGACAAAACCTACTCCTTCACCCGCCTCAACACCGGCTCTTACATGCTGACGGCATATCCGCCGCCTGGCCGGGTCCTCTTTCCAGCATCGAGGGGAC
>Ga0316622_100000160_pt1 | contig 33916 bp, 20 predicted proteins | sample OWC_Aug_OW2_C1_D_FD_207646 | JGI IMG/M metagenome (GOLD analysis project Ga0316622, IMG submission 207646) | Wetland soil microbial communities from Old Woman Creek delta, Ohio, United States - OWC_Aug_OW2_C1_D5_C | ecosystem: Environmental > Terrestrial > Soil > Wetlands | place: USA: Ohio... | reverse complement strand
TACTACGCGGAGGCAACCCGAAAGGGAACGGCCACGCTCTACGATCTGGAGCGTCGCGATGATCGTTTCGCGAGGGATTACGAGATTTTCAGCCTTAAGGGAAGGGTCGCGCTGGCCGTCGAGGACGTCGAGGTCATCGAAGGAGATGTGACCTACGGCATGACCATCAAGCACGAACTCCGGGAACTGCCGTTCCTGATCTCTCGTCTTCACTTCCAGGGGGACGAGTCGCGGGACACGAAGAATCCGCGGATGTTCGTCAATTCGGTTCAGGACCAGGAGGGGAACGAACTGACGTGGGTGAAAACGGGAGCCTTCGGTGGGATTATCGTGTTTCCGCGGAAGCTGTCCGCGGGCGAGAAGATCACGCTTCGGCTGCAGTTCAAGACACTCGACAGCATCTACAAGGTGACCCCGGCCTATTCTCTTGTGGATCGGGCAGGCTGGCTTCCGTTCGTCCGCATCGGCGACATGATCGATGAGTTCGACCTCACCACCGACGTACCCGACAAGTACAAGGCCCTGGGCACTTGCCGAAAGGCCTCGGAAGTCAAGAAGAACGGCGTGCTGAGCACGCGCTGGGTTTCCGACGTCCCGGTGAATTTTCCAACGGTCATCTTCGGCGCCTATCTCGAGGCGGAATCGAAGATCAAGGCGAAGAAGACCGACGGGACGGAGATCCCGGTCCGCGTGTACGTCGATAAGGACTCGGCGGTGATAGGGAGCCAGCTCCAGGCCCTGGGCGACCAGGCCGTGAACGCGCTGAACCTGTACCGTGAGATCTTCGGGGTCGACTATCCGTACCCCAAGCTGGATCTGGTCAACGCACCGTTTCAGCCGGGAGCGCAGGCGCCGACCTCGATCATCTACCTCGGCGACTTCCTGTTCCGCGGCGAAGGGGCCCTTGCCATTTCGGGGGGGGCCTACATCGCGAAGTTCATCAAGGACACGGTCGCACATGAGACCGCGCACCAATGGTGGGGCGGGCTCATCAGCAATGCGAACTATCGGAACTACTGGTTCGCCGAGAGTCTCGCCGAGTACTCGGCCGCACTCTACGTCGAGAACGTGTACGGGAGAAAGAAGTACCTCGAGAAGGTCCAAGAGTGGCGTCAGAATCTGCTCGAGAACCAGCCGCTGGAGAGCGTGCAGAACGCCGGCACGATTTGGGGGGGCGAGGGGGAAACGCGCATCCGCAACATCTACAACAAGGGGCCGTACGCGTTTCACGTTCTGCGCGAGACCTTCGGCGACGAGAAGTTCTTCGCGTTCCTCAAGGCGCTGGCGCAGGAGCTGAAAGGGCAGGAAATCGTCACCCGGGATATCCAGAACGCCGCCGAGAAAGCATTTGGCTTCAGCATGGATTGGTTTTTCGACCAGTGGATCCGGGGGATCGGGATCCCGCAGTACGCGCTGTTCTACGATGTCCACAAGACCGAAGACGGGAAGTGGCTCGTCCAAGGAAAAATCAAGCAGCGGGTGACCGTCGGTCCAGACGAGGCCGAGCTCCCCGGCGTGTACTATCGCGGCCTGGGGCGGCTCACGTTCGTCTTCAATAACGGCAAGGAGTTCACCAACCCGAAGCCGATCAAGATCGAGGGGCCCGAGACCAGCTTCGCCCTCAAGCTGCCGGAGGAGCCGGTGGAGGTGTTCTTCAACAAGTACGGCGAGCTCCTCGCCCACGACGTGCTGGTGAACCGGAGCTGGTAGACCACGCGCGCATGACGAGATTCGAGGCGGTCATCGGGCTCGAGGTCCATGCGCAGCTCCGCACCCGGACCAAGATCTTCTGCGGCTGCTCCACGGCCTACGGCGCGCCTCCCAACACGCAGACCTGTCCGGTCTGCCTGGGCCACCCCGGGGCGCTCCCGGTGCTCAACGCCAGGGCGGTCGAGCTCGCGGTCCGGGGCGCTCTCGCCCTGGGCTGCACGATCCAGCGCACGAGCGTGTTCGCCCGGAAGAACTACTTCTACCCGGACCTTCCCAAGGGCTATCAGATCTCGCAGTACGAGTCGCCCCTGGCCACCGGAGGATCGGTCCCCATCGAGATCGGGGACGGAATGCGCGAGATCGGCCTGGTTCGGTTTCACATCGAGGAGGACGCGGGGAAATCGATCCACGACGGGATGCCTGACTCGAAGCGCGCGTCCTATCTCGACCTGAACCGCGCCGGGGTGCCCCTGGTGGAGATCGTGTCCGAGCCGACGCTCGGGACCCCCGAGGAGGCGTACCTCTACCTGGAGCGCCTGCGCAGCATCCTCCGCTACGCAGAGATCTGCGACGGGAACCTGGAGCAGGGCTCCCTGCGTTGCGACGCCAACGTCTCGGTGCGCCCGGCGGGGAGCGCGCTCTTCGGTACCCGCACCGAGCTCAAGAACCTCAATTCGTTCCGGAACGTGCAGCGGGCCCTCGAGTACGAGATCGAGCGGCAGACGGCGCTGATCCAAGCCGGAGGCGAAGTGGCCCAGGAGACCGTGCTCTGGGACGCGGCCCGGGGCGAGACCCGCGTGATGCGGGGCAAGGAGGAGGCTCACGACTACCGCTACTTCCCCGACCCCGATCTCCGCCCTCTCGTGGTGGACGAGCCGGAGGTGGAGCGGATCCGGTCGACCCTGCCCGAGCTACCGGCCGAACGGAAACGGCGGTTCCTGGCCCAGTACCCCCTGACGGCTTCCGAGGGCCACATGCTGACCCTGGAGCGCGGGCTGGCGGACTACTACGAGGAGACCGCCGCACTCTCCCGGAATCCCAAGGTCGCCGCCCATTTCGTGCTGAACGATCTGGCGCGCGAGCAGAAGACCGCCCGGCGCGACGAGGCCGACCTTCCGCTCCCGCCGGCCCGGCTCGCGGAGCTGATCCGGCTCGTCGACGCAGGGGTCGTGAGCAACTCGGTCGCGCGCGATCCGCTGTTCGGCGAGATGGTCCGGACCGGGCGGAGTGCCGCCGACCTTGTCCGGGAGCGGGGGCTCGAGCAGATCAGCGACGCGGCGGTGTTGCGGGGCGTCGTCCAGCGCGTGCTGGACGCCAATCCGGACGCGGCCCACCGCTATCGCGCGGGAAAGAAGGCCCTGTTGGGCTTCTTCGTGGGCGAGGTGATGAAGGCGTCCGGCGGCAGGGCGAATCCCGCGCTGGTCAACGATCTTCTGCGGGAGATCCTCGGTTGATCCGCGTCGAGGGCCTGACCAAGAGCTACCCGGAGGGATCTACCGCCCTCCGTGACATCGACCTCGAGGTCGACCGCGGCGAGTTCGTGTTCGTCACCGGGCCCTCGGGGGCGGGAAAGACCACGCTGCTGCGTCTCCTCCTGCGCCAGGAGGTCCCGACGCAGGGGCGGATCTTCATGGACGGCCAGGATCTCGCCACACTCCCCCCCAGGCGGGTTCCTGCCCTCCGGCGCTCGATCGGCGTGGTCTTCCAGGACTTCAAGCTGATTCGCCGCAAGCATGCTCTGGGGAACGTCGCCTACGTGCTCAACATTCAGGGTGTCTCGCGGGCCGAGCAGAGGCGCCGGGCGTATCTCGCGCTGAAAGGGGTCGGTCTTCACCACCGACTCGGGGTTCTCCCGGCGGCGCTCTCCGCGGGCGAGCAGCAGCGCGTCGCGATCGCGCGGGCCGTGGTCGGGGAGCCCGCGCTGCTTCTCGCCGACGAGCCGACCGGAAACCTCGATCCCGATCTGGCCGTGGAGATCATGCGGCTGTTCCGCGAGATCAATGCCCGGGGAACCACGGTGCTGGTTGCGACCCACGACCGCGACCTGGTGCGCCGCATGCAACGCCGCACCGTGGTCCTGGAGCACGGTCGGCTCGTCGATCCGGGGGGCACGCCGTGAGCCGCATCCTGGGAAAGCTCCGCTACTTTGTCGGTGACGCGGCCGACGAGTGGCGCCACAGCCCCGGCGTCAACTTCCTGGCGACGGCGACGCTGGCGTCGGCCCTGTTCGTCGCCGGCCTCCTGGCTCTGGTCCTCTCGAACGTGCACGGCCGGATCGCCCAGGTACGGAGCGAGGCACCCGTCGACGTGTTCTTGGAGGATGGGATTTCCGAGGAAGTGCGCGCGGACCTCGGACGGCGCCTGGCGGCGGTCCCCGGCGTGGAGGACGTGCGGCTCGTCGGCAAGGAAGAGGCGCTGCGGAGGTTCCGGGACTCGTTCGCCGGCCTGGCGGATCTCGTCGCGGAGCTGCAGACGAACCCCCTGCCGGCCTCCTTCGAGGTGGAGCTCGCGCGGGGCGCGGACGGAGCGGGCGTGGTCTCGGACATCCGTCGCGAGCTGGCGCGGCAGGCTGGGGTGGAGGAGATCCGCTACGACCGGGCCTGGCTCGATCGCGTGGAGGCCCTACTCTCCCTCGCGCGCGTCGGGGGGCTGTGGCTCGCGCTCCTGGTGTTCGTCGCCGTGGCTTTCGTGATGGCCAGCGTCCTGCGCCTGGCCGTGTACGCGCGGCGAGACGAGATCGAGATCATGCTGCTCGTGGGCGCGACGCCTGCCTTCGTGCGCGGCCCTTTCCTGGTCGCCGGAGTGGTCCAGGGCCTGGTCGCGTCGGTCCTGTCCGTCGGTCTGGTCGAGGGGGTGCGGCGCGTCGCTCTGGGCTGGGGAAACGTCCACCCGGCCGCGCTCCTGGGCCTGGTGGCGGGGAGCCCCCTCGACGGCGCGGTCACGCTGCTGCTGATCGGAACCGGGCTCCTCGTGGGGGTGGTCGGGGCTTACCTCGCCGTCCGGGGCGTGCGGGCGTGAGGCGCGAGCGGCTCACCAATCGAACACGATGTAGAAGTCCGTTCGCGTTCCGGTCGTATCCGCCTTCACCGGTACCATGCTCGAGCAGGTGAGATCGGCGCACACGAAGCGCGTGTAGTCCATCACGCTCGCCCACGACCAGTTGAACTGCAGCCCTCCCAGGAAGAGGAACTGGAAGCCGAGACCGTAGGAGCCCCGCCCGTCCTGCAGCCGGTCGTTCTCGGAATCCCAGAACTTGAACGCTGGACCGTTCAGAGGCGGCGCCGTCCGAAAGGTTCCGTAGCCGAGCTCGGGGTCGTAGAAGCCGCCGTTGTCGAACCACGCGGCGCCCAGGTCCGCGAACACGAAGCCGCGGATGCTGCGGATCCCGAGAAAGGGGAACTGGAGCAGGTCGACGAGGGGATAGCGCAGCTCCATGTTGCCCCACACGACGCGAGTCCCGAAAAACTCGCGGAACTCGAATCCACGAAGCTGGTTGACCCCTCCGAGCGAGTAGTAGCTCACCGCTTGGCCCAGGTTGTACACGCCGGCCAGGCGCCAGGCGAAGAGCGAGCGCCTGGTGAGCTGCTTGTATGCGCGGAAATCGAGCACGACCTCCTGCAGGTCCCCCTCGAGATCTCCTCCGAGGTTCAACCCGTAGTTGTAGCGGACCTCGAAGCGCTTGCCCTGGAAGGGTCCCCACTCCTGGTAGCGCGTCGTGTCGCCGACGACGGCGGCCGAGAGATTGAGAAAGCGGTACGAGATCGTCTGAGACACCGGCGCCCCCGTGATCGGATCGATCCCCAAGAGAATGTCCTGGGACTGATCCACGATCCCGGTCTCGCCCTGGACCCGGTAGTAGCGATTGAACGGACGCTGGACGAAGAACGACACGCCCGTGGTCCTCTGCACCTGGTCCTGCTCCGCACCTCCCGTGTCGAAGCGGATGTAGAAGTTCCGCAGGTCGAACAGCGACGCTCCCCAGTTCGTGCGGTGCTTGAGGTTGTAGTACGAGGTGACGAAGTTGGAGAATTGCGCCACGCTGTAGGCGAGGACCTCGATCCGGTGGTCCCCCAGCAGATCGGAGAACTGAAGTCCCACGTTGGCCAGGAACGTTCCGTCGTTCGCGACCCCGACGCTGAGCGTCGGCCGGTCGAGGTCCCAGCGCAGCTTGTACGGCGCCTTCTTGTTCTCGTCCAGCGTGAGCCGGAGCGGCGGCTCGTAGGGCTCCACTTCCGCGCCGCCCGCGGCGGTGGGGACCACCGTCGCCTCGCGCGGTCGCGCCGGCATCCGGAACAAGCGGAAGGTCCCCTCGAAGAACGCGACGAAGACCAGGTACGGCTCGCCATCGCGTTCCGCCATCTCCACAGGGGAGAAGCAGCCGCCCACGACATCCGTCAGCTGCCGGGTCTCCCCGGTGCCGACGTCCAGGGCGAACAGGTTGAAGACTCCGTACCCGCCGCGATCGGACGAGAAATACACGGTCTTGGAATCGCGCGAGTAGGAGGGCTGAAGGTCGAGGGAAGGGCCGAATGTGAGCTGGGTCTTTCGCGACGCATCCTCCAGGTCGACCGAGACGATCTTCCACGAGGAGCCGATCCGCCGGTCGTACAGCAGGGACTTCCCGTCGGCGGAGTACCAGGGATTCGCGTCGAAGAAGTCGTCCTGGGTCAGATTGCGGATCTCTTTGGTCTGGAGGTCGATTTCGAGGATATCCACGGTTCCCCCGCGGTTCCCCTCGAACGCGACACGCCTTCCGTCCGGGGAGAAGCACGGACTCGCCGCCTGGGCGATGTCCTGCAGTGGAATCGTCTCCAGAAGGCGGCCGCTGAGCGCGTCGAAGATCAGCAGCGGGCGCGTGTTCTCCTTGCGCGCGAACACGGCCACGCGGTCTCCGCTCGGCGACCAGGAGAGGTCGCGCCGCCCCTGGAAGGCCTCGGCGGTCAAGTACCGGTAGCGATTGGTCCAGCCCTTGGTGAGGTTGCGCACCACCGAGCCGTCCTCCGCCGAGAGCACGACGAGGTCCAGATCCTGCCGGGTCGGGCTCGCGAGGGTCGCGACCAGCTCTCCCGAAGGGGAGATGGTCGGCGAGAACGTGAACACGCCTTCCTTCCGGATCCCGATCTCCTTCCCGTAGTCCTCCGGTGCCTTCTTCTCCAGGAGGACGGGGAAGTACTTCCTCCGCAGGTAACGGTTGAAGCGGCGGTTGAACTCGTCGATCTCCGTGTTGAACGCCTCCTTCAACGCCTTCTGCACGTTTCCGGAGAGCAGCACCTTGCGATACTCGTAGATGAAATTCCGGAACCCTTCCTTTCCGTATTCCTGCTCGATGAAATCGAAGATCGCGTGGCCGTAGCGATAGGTCAGGAAGGAAAGCTGCGTGAGGTCCTGCACGGGGGGGAGGATGTTGTTGACCACGGCGTCGCGGATGACCATTTGGTCCAGGGCATCCTCGTCCTTGGCGAGGTAGGACGCCATCCCTTCGAAGACCCAGAGCGGGCCCTGAGAGCGCAGCGCGCGTCCCAGGTAGCCCTCGTAGAAGATCGAGAACTGGAAGATGTGGGTCAGCTCGTGAGCGATGAGGGCCTGCAGCTTGTCCGGGGGCTGGTCGATCGGCAGGACCATCCGGTTCTGGACCGGCTCGGCGAACGCACCGACCCCCTCCCCGATCTCGCCCGTGGCGACATTCGTGGACTCGAACTCCGCATGGGTCTTGTAGATGATCAGCGGGATCCGGAACCTGAGCTCGTGATCCAGCTCCTTGCTGATCTTCAAGTACGCACTCTCGGCGTACGACACGACATCCTCCAGGTACTTCGCTTCCTCCTCGTAGTAGTGGACGTCGAAGTGGGGTGAGGAGTAGACCTTCCAGTCGAACCGGTCGTACGCGATCTTGTTCTGTCCGAAATACTGGGCGGCGGCCGGCGCCGCGGTGCCGAACGCGAGCCCGCCCGCGAGGAGCGCAACTCCCAGGCTCGTCCACACCCTTCTCCGCCTGCCGTACGGCCCCTCCGCCCGCCGGGCCGAGCTATTTCCTGAAGACCGCACGGATCTCCTCCCGCCTTGCCGTGGAGACGGTCGCGAGGACGTCTCCGGCCAAGCCCTCCACGAGATCGTAGAAGGCGGTGATCGGGTCGTTCCCCAGGCCCGCGAAGACCGCGCGTCTCCGGAGCCGGTCGCGGTGGCGCAACTGCCCCGTCGCCCCCTCCAGAAAGAGAAGGTCGATCTCGAACGAGAACTGCTCCTGCTCGACAAAGCGCGTCTGGCGCACCTTCTGCCCGGTCACCGGGCTGATGGCGTCCACGTCCTGGAATCCCGACGCGTCCTGCCTGGAGTAGCGCGCCGCGCCCGAAACGATCAGGTCGCCGCCGTACTCCCTGCCGAGATACTTCCAGAACTCGACGTTGGCGGCGAGTTCGTCCAGCATCTGCTCCGGCACCGCAGGGGGCGGGCTCACGTCCAGGACCTCGAGGGCCGTGTGCTTTCTGAACTCGCCGCGCAGAAAACGCACGGTCTCCCGGTTGATGTCCAGGATCTCGCTCTCCGGAGCGAGGAAGCTCGCAACGAGAATCGTCCGGATGCCCGCGAGGTCGAGCCGTGGCGGGACCGGAAGGCTGACCGGGAGCCGCAGGGTCTTGGACTTGTTCTTCTGGCGAGAATCCCCGGCGACGGCCAGCCCCGAATCGGCCGCCGCCTCGGGCTCCGCTCTCGAGCGAACCTGCTCCTCGAAGCGGCGCAGGCTCGCGAGATTCTCGGCGATGGTCCGGTCCTCGCCGGACAGGCGCAGGGCTCGGCCGTACAGATCGCGGGCGCCGGAGGGGTCGCCGAGCACCTCGTGAGCCACGGCGAGGTTGTTGAGCAGACGCGGCTCGTCGGGGCTCAGCGACAGAGCCTGCTCCCATCGGAACCTCGCCTCGCGCCAGTTCCCCTTCTTCGCCATCTCCGCGCCGAACTGCAGCAGCGTCTGGAAATCGGCGTCCGCGGGGGTCGCGGCGACCGGAGTGGCCACGCACAGGAGACCGAGGACAACCGCCGCCGCCGGGAGCCTCTGAGATCGTCCGATCATCGCAGGAGCCCGTCCACGGTCGCGCCAAAGGACGGACGCGCGGCGGCGCGACGAGCGAGAACCCTATAATACACGCAACGGCGATGAGCGAACGGCGCGTGCAGGCGGCGAAAGCCCCACTTCGAGCGCGGGTCCGTGCGGTCCCGTCCAAGAGCGTCACACATCGCGTGCTTCTGGCTGCGGCGCTCGCCGATTCCCCGAGCACGCTGATCGATCCGCTCGATGCCGACGACACGAGGGCCACCGCGGACGGGCTCGCGGCCCTGGGGATCGAGGTGCTGAGGAGCTCCGGGGAGTGGGAGGTCCGGCCGCGCGCAGGTCGGGTGCCTGGAGGAGGCGCGATCTTCCTTCATGGGTCCGGCACATCTCTGCGTTTTCTCATCGCCCTCGCAGCGCTCGGCGAGAATCCTTCCCGGTTCGACGGCTCTCCCAGGCTTCGCGAGCGGCCCACGCAGGAACTGGCGCACGCCCTGGTCCGGCTCGGAGGGCGCGTGAGACTCGGCGACGCGCCGGGAGGGCTGCCGCTGGAGGTCGGGGGGGCGCGCCCTCGGGGAGGAGCCGCCACGCTCCCGGCGGGGCGCAGCAGCCAGTTCGCGAGTGCGCTCATGCTGATCGGCTCCCGTCTGCCCGCCGGACTCGACCTCAGCCTCGAGCCGCCGGTCGTCTCCCTTCCCTACATCGAGCTGTCGGAGCGGGTGCTCGTGAAGTTCGGCGCACGGGTGCAGCGCCTCGATCGCCGCCGCTGGAGGGTGGAGCCCGGGGGATATCGCGGACAGCAGGTCCGGATCGAGGGCGACCACTCCTCCGCCTCCTACTTCCTCTTGGCCGCGGCCGTGCGTGGTGGGAGCGTCCGCGTGGATGGCCTCGAGCCCGAAAGTCCCCAGCCGGACGCGCGCCTGAGGCGGATCCTCGAAGATCTCGGGTGCGCGGTGCGGGTTGGAGCCGACTGGGTGGAAGTGGAGTGCGCGGGCAGGATTCCTGGCTTCGAGGTCGACCTGACCGACGCGCCCGATCTGGCTCCCACGCTCGCGGTCCTCGCCCTCTTCGCGGAGGGCCCGTCCCGTCTCCGGGGAGTCGCGCACCTGCGCCTGAAGGAATCCGATCGAATCGAGGTCCTGGCGCGGAACCTGGAGGCGCTCGGCCGCCACGTTCGAGTGGGAGAGAGCACGCTCGAGATCGGCGGCCCCCAAGCGCCGCCGAGGGGCAGCTACAGGATTCTCACCGCATCCGATCACCGGATCGCCATGGCCTTCGCGGTGGCCGGGCTCCGGATCGACGGCATCGTCGTCGACGACGACACCTGCGTTGCCAAGTCCAACCCCGGATTCTGGGATCAGCTCGCGAGCCTCGAGGGCCAGATCGGCGCCTAGAACTGGAAGGTCAGGCCGAGGCGCACGGAATCGAACTGCAGGTCTTTCGTCTGGTAAAGTCCCACGGTCCCCTGCGGGATCTCCGCCGGATTCGCCGGGATCGTGATGGAGTAGGGGAGCAGCACCGTGTCCTGGTACGCCGTGCGGTTGAACGCCAGGTTGACCCCGAAGCCGTCGGCGACACGGAAGCGGGCCCCGACCTCGCCCCCGAAGTTCCAGGAACTCTTGGTCACGCTGTTCTGCAACCGCGCCGGGGAGGTGGCCACGATGTCCAGTCCGCCCGACGTGGTTCGCACCAGCGTGTAGAAATCCCCCGAGTCGCAGTTCAGATCCTGGAGCAGGAACGCGAATCTCGACTCACCGTACAGCGTCAGCCTGCCCTTGAACAGGTGGTACTCCACGGCCAGAGAACCCGTGGGCCCCGAGCCGGAAGTGTCCTGGTTGAACACCAGGAGCGGGAGGCTCGCTCCGTCGGTGAAGTGGTCCCCGGGAAACGTCGGCGCGGTGCTCAGCCACGCGGTCGTCGGCACATTCCCCTGGTAGACGAGGTGGCGCAGGCCGGCCGTCCAGCGCCCGCTCCACACCCGGCCGCCGAAGCCGCGCGCGTAAAGCGCATCCCAGGTCTGGAGGCGATTCTGTGCGTTGTCCGGGATGCTCGTCTGGACCACGAGATCCGGGTCCTGCGTGACCTCGCCGGGGTCGATGCGCGAGTTGATCGGTGCGGCGTCCTCCCAGACGGCCGGAGTGCGGGTGGAGGTGTCGAGGCCGTCGCGGATGACCACGCTCCACCAAGGGTAGAAGTCCGTCGCCGAGATCGGATTGCCACTCGACGCAATCACGACCGATCGCCTGTACGCCGTGCTCTCCGCAGTGTACCCCGTCTCGGTCAGACCGGTGAATGACAGGAGGAACGAACCGCGATCCGCGGGGAGCTTCCATCCCACGGCCAGCACACCGGCCATGTCATCCAGCGCCAACGTGCTCTGGGTCACGGCCGACGACAGGGTGGAGATCGATGTTTCCACCGGCTCCGAGGATGCCGAGCCGGCCGCAACCTCGAGGTAGAGCGCGAAGTGCTCTCCCCAGAAACCCGGCTTCCCCTGTTGAGGCGGCAGCGCCGCGGGCTCTTCCTTGACTGTTGCGTCCTTCGAGGGAGGGGTCTCGGCTGGTTTCGGCTGCTCTTGGGCCAGAATCCCCGTCGTCGCCGTGGCCGCTCCGATCAACCCTGCCGCTGCCAAGAAGCGCTTCCACCTCATGCGTGATGATCCCCCTGGGCCCCCGGAAACGGGCCCACCTGGACGCCCGCGCCAACACGATTCCTTCATGAGGAATCCCCTATATAGGGGAAGGTGGCGGGAAGAGTCAAGCCATTGCCCGCGCAAACGATCCCCCCACGGCCGTTGGTGCTGCATTCCCACCGTGCGCCGGCCCGTTCCAGAGCCCCCCTTGCGTGATGGCCTGTACCTTGCTCATATTTGGCTCGGTGAACATGCGAAACGCCAGAAGAACATCTGGAAGCTGCTCGGGCTCTCCCGTGTGTACCTGGCTCCAGGCCGGCTGGGTCCTCGCATTCCTGGCCTGTGCCGGGCCCGCCGCCGGTGCCGGTCCGCTGGACACCGCGCAGGCTCCCGCGATCGCCGCCACCGTTCCGTCCATCGACGACGCCACCCTCCTGCGGCTGCCGCACACGGAAGTGGAAAACGTCCGTCTGGTCCTCCTCCCCGCGAACGTGCAGGATCGCCGAGGGCGAATCGTGCGGGGGCTCTCTCGCAACGACTTCCGGCTCTACGAGGACCAGATCCCCCAGGAAATCAAGTACTTCACCGTGGAGGATCGGGAGGCGATCGAGGTCGCGTTCATGCTGGACGTCTCCGGAAGCATGCGCGTGGCCGGCAAACTCGACGAGGCCAAGGAAGCCGTCGCGTACTTCCTGGACGCGTTCCGGCCCGGGGACCGGTTTGCCCTCATCTGCTTCGCCGACGAGCAGGTATCCTGGGTCACGGAATTCACCGCCGATCGCCAGCGCTTCCTGGAACGCCTCCGCGTGCAGGAGGGGTACGGCCAGACGGCTCTCAACGACGCCGTCGCGGCGGCGCCCGGTCTCGTGGAACAGGCCGCGCTGGGGAAGAAGGCGATCATCCTGATCACCGACGGCGTGGACAATGCCAGCCGATTGAGCTCCGGAGAGACCATTGCACTCGCCCGCAGGGCGAACGTTCCGATCTACACGATCGGGTTCACCTACATCCCCGACGAGGTCCGCCGGCGTGGGGAAACGCATACGAACCTCGACGTGCTCCAGGGATTCGCCGACGAGACGGGCGGGGCGATGTACCCGGTTCGCGATCCGGACGAACTCAAGGACGCCATCGCGAGGATCGTGGAGGAGCTCCGCTACCAGTACGTCATCGGCTACCAGCCGGCCCGGGACACTTGGGACGGGACCTATCGCCGCGTGAAACTCGAGGCACGCCACCGCGGCATCGAGGTTCGGACCCGGAAGGGCTACTTCGCGAACCCCTGACCGACCCACCCAGGGCCGCTGGGTCGAGAAGAAGTTACACGGTCCTGCTGCCGTCTTACGCATCCGGGGAAACGGATCAGAAAAAGGACCGAAGGTTCGTCGTCTCCTTCTGGCACGTGCCTTGAAATGATCCCACCGGGGCTCCGGTCGCCTTGCGACCACGGGCGAAGGCGTCTAGAGTGGCGCCGAGCCCGCTCGCGGGTTGGAATCGGCCGGGCCGTTCGGACCGTTCCAAGTGCCGATCGAGCGGCGAGGAGACAGAGAATGAGCAAGCGTAATCTCACCCTGTACGTGGGCGTCGTCCTGGTTGCCGTCCTGGCTTCCACCGGCTGCGTCACAAAGAAGGTATACCGGAAGAACGTCGAGGAAACCGACGCACGCATCGAGGGAGTCCAGACCGGGGTCGAGACCAACGAGAGGCGGATCGGCGACCTGAGCAAGGATACGGACACCCGGATCTCCGGTCTCAAGGTGGATGTCCAGAAGGCGCAGGAGGTCGGGAGCACTGCCCTGACGGAGGCCCAGACCGCCCAGAGGCTCGCCAAGGGGAAGATCCTCTGGACCGTGACCCTGTCGGATGACCGAGTCAAGTTCGGCTTCGATCAGGCGAAGATCCCTGCCGAGGCCCAGGCCGCTCTCGACGATCTCGCTGGGAGAGTGAAGGGGATGGAGAAGGCAGTGTACGTCGAGATCGAGGGGCACACGGACAACATCGGCAGCGAGGAGCACAACGTGAAGCTCGGGGAGAAGCGGGCCCAGGCCGTGCTCAATTACCTCCACCAGAAGGGTGGGATCCCGCTGCACGCCATGAACGTGATCTCCTACGGCGAGTCGCGCCCCGTGGCGGACAACTCCACGCCCCAGGGCCGAGCGCAGAATCGCCGGGTCGTGGTGAGCGTTCTCGAGTAGCATCCCCTCATTCCCGCTCCTATATTCAACGGGAGCGCCCGACAGTGGTCCCTGCAAGAAGGACCGGCTGCGGGCGCTCCCGCTTTTCATTTCGGGGGGAGGAGGTAGTTGGATGAATCGCAAGCAGTTGGTCCTCATGGCAGCGCTCCTGTTTGCGGCCGATGGCGCATTCCTTGTGTCGTGCGGTCCTTCGGCAACCCAGCAGGCGGCCAGCAATCCGGCGGCTGCGGAACGCACGGAGCAGGCACCGCCCGCAGCTCCCGCGACGCAGGAGCAGGTTCCCGCAGTCGCTCAGAACAAGTCGACGCCCTCCGTTCCGACACCGTCGCCCACGGCCGGGCGTGAGCCGAGTCGGGTGGGAGACATCGCCGGGGAGCCGGTTCAGACCCGGAGCGAGGGCAGGACTTCGCCCGTTACCCCTCGCTCTTCGGTTCCCGCCACGCCGCCCCCGCCGATCGTCAAGACCCTTCCCGCAGGAACCAGCCTTGCCCTCGTGTTCCTGGACGGGCTCTCCAGCGAGACGAACCAGCAGGGGGATACCTTTCGGGCGCGCGTCGCTCGAGACGTCACCCACGATGGCCTTGTGCTGATTCCGGCGGGTTCGGTCGTCGTCGGCAACGTAACCGAAGCGGTGCCCCTGAAGAAGATCGGCGGAACCGCCAAGCTGAGCCTGGCGTTCTCGGCGATCGAGATGCCCACGGGAGCGTCCGTCGAGATCGAGGCCACCCTTGCGGAACAGGGAAAGAGCGAAACGAAGAAGGACGCGGCGACGATCGGCGGCGCAGCCGCCGGTGGTGCGCTCCTGGGAAGACTCGTGGGTCACGATACGAAAGGTGCCTTGATCGGGGCCGTTGTCGGCGGAGCGGCCGGCACGGCCGTCGCCGCGAAGACCAAGGGTGAGCAGGTGGAGATCCCCGTAGGCTCGGAGCGAGCCATCGAGCTGAATCGTCCGGTGGACATCAGCGTTCGGCACTGAACCCGCTTCTCGTGGGATAGGGGACCCGCTGGCCTCCGACTCTCACTCCAGACTGAGGCGAGGGACCCCGTGCTGACCTGGGGCGAGGTCCCTCTGTCCTCACCGACAGACGGCGGGAGGGGCGGGAAACGCGAAAAGGCCCGTCGCAGACCCCTGAAGCGCTGGCCCACGCGTTGCAGCGGGGGCAACGGAGTCCCGCCCGGCGGTCGGCGCGGGACACAGGAGCCGCCCATGAGACACTCGCTGCGAGTCTTCATTGCCGCCGCTGCGGTGGCGTGCTGTCTCGGCCTGGTTCACGCGCAGGGCCCCCGCCCCAGCAACTCCTTTCAGTTCCGCCTGGGCGGTTTCTTTCCCAGAGGGTCCGGCGACTTCTGGCAAGATACCGAGACCATCTTCACTCTCGATTCTTCCGACCTCAACGGCGGGATCGTCGGGTTCACCTACGCGACCGCACTCAGCAACAACCTCGAAATCGGCTTCAACATCGACTTCTACGAAGAGGTGGCCACCTCGCAGGAGATCGACTACGTCGACGAGCTGGGATTCCCGATCCTCCACGACACCCGGCTCGAGATCATTCCCGCCACCGTGGACCTTCGTTTCCTGCCCTCGGGGCGTTATGGAGTGCGCGGCGCCTCAGGGCAGCGCCAGGTTCTCCAGCCGGTCCCGTATCTGGGCTTGGGGATCGGCATTGACTACTGGGAGTACGAGGAGGTTGGGGATTTCGTCGTGGGACCCCATCCACCGCTGCCTGGAGTCCCGGGAGTGATCGTGCCCGCGCGCTACATCGACACGGGCACCACGTTCGAAGCGCACGTCCTGGCCGGAGTCGAGTTTCCGGTCAACCCGGTGTTCAGCTTCCTCCTCGAGGGGCGATACCTGTGGTCGGAAGCCGATCTCAGCGGTGACTTCGCCGGGCTGGGAACCCTCGATCTGAGCGGCTTCGCCGGCTATTTCGGGTTCGCGATCCACTTCTGACCGCCCTGACGATCCCCGCGCTCCGGAACTATCGCTCGTCCGATTTCCCGGTGCGGGCGTGCTGCCCCGTCACGCTTCCGCGCGCCTTCCCGTGACTCGTGGAGTACCCGGCCGAGGTGGTTGCGGGTGCCGGTTCCCCGAGATAGACGCTCGGATCCACGGGGACGTCCCCTCTGCGGATCTCGAAGTGGCAGTGTGGCGTGCTCGCGTTTCCCGTCCTGCCGACCAGAGCCACCGGCTGACCCCGGTCCACCCGGTCGCCCACCTGCACCAGAAGCTTGCTACCATGCGCGTAGAGAGATTCCAAGCCGCCTTCGTGCCGGACGACCACCATCCTGCCGTAGTCGCCGTGCGTATCGCCGCTGAACACCACATCGCCAGCTTCCGTGGCGAGCACCTCCTGGCCCGAGTTCCCCCGAATGTCCAGACCGGCGTGCAGATGACCCCTGCGCGGCGCCGCGAAGGGCGACAGCAGCTCCCCCCCTGGAACGGGCCAGAGGAACGCCGCTCCGACCCTCGGGGAGAACTCCTCGCCTGTTTCGGGCCGGGACTCGCCGGCGAAGGGCGCCGGGTAGGGCGGGACCTCCCGGCTCCGGGTCGCGCCGGGCACGAAGAGGACCTGTCCCGAGGCCAGACGGTCGGGGTCCGTGATCCCGTTCGCCCGGCACAGGTCATCGAGCGGGACGCCATAGGCACGAGCGATGCGCCATAGCGTCTGACCCGGCTGGACCCGGTGGATCGCCCCCCCCGGGACGTCGGGCTCTTCGGAGCTCCCCGGGGGCGCAGGAGGGGTTCCGGGAAGAGCCGCCACCGCGGCCGAGCTTCCTGCATCGGGGCGCCGGGACCCGGCACAGCCGGGGGCGGGAACGACGAGGGCCATCCACAACAAGAGGAACGGAAAGGGCAGACGAAAAGCCCGCTTCCCGAGCCCCCGGGCCTGACCGCCCCCAGGTGTCCAGGTTCCCATGGCCGCCGAGTGTACCTCGAAACGAGCGCGGCCGGGCTGCCCGCTCTGGGCCCCTGGCCTATAATCCCTGGGTTCCCGAGAGCGGTCGCAGAAGAGGACAGCCCATGAGAGGTTCTTGCCGCCCGATGATCCGGCTCCTTTCCGTGCTCGCCGCGGCCACGTGGGTCGGGGTGGCCCCTCTCGCCCAGCAGCCCAGGCCGCCTGCGAGCCCATCGGAAATCAAGGAAACGCCGATCGCCCGGGTCCAGCCGGCTGGGTTCGGCGATGTCTTTCCGGCTTACGTCTACCGGGATCTCAACACCGCCTCGGGCACGGGTGGCCGGGTGAATCTGGCCGAGACGCTCGGGAAGAAGCCGGTGATCTTCCTGTACTGGATCCCGGGGAACACCCGCGCGGAGAAGATGTTCGAGGAGATCGCGTCCGCGATCGCCGAGCCCGGACCGCGCGGCGTCGCCTTTTTCGGGGTGGTTCGCCCGAGGCCCGACATCCCGTTGCAGCAGATCGTGGACAGGATCCAGGCTCTCAAGCTCACGGTTCCGGTCCTCAACGACGAGGAGTTTCGCCTCGGGCAGCAGCTGGCCGTGCGTGCAGTACCGGCCGTGGCCGCGTTGGACGCGGAAGGGCGGCTGCGGTTTTCCAACGCCGCGAGTCTCCGGCAGACCCTCGAATACAACATGGACGTCCGTGCGGCACTCCGGCGCCTCGCGAGCAAGGGGGCCCTCGGTACGTACGGTTCGCTGCCGCGGTACTACCCGGTTCACGAGTTGATCGGCAAGAAGTGCCCGGACTTCGAGGCGCCGCTCCTGGGGGATGGGGCCGTCCGCCGCTGGTCGAGCCTCTTCGACCCCACCCGAATGAACATCCTCGTTTTCTGGTCGGTGGACTGTCCTCACTGCAAGAAATCGATGCCCCAGATCAACGACTGGCTCCGGCAGCATCCGGACGGCGTCAAGCTGATCTCGGCCGCGAACATCTCCGACGAAGCGGCGCGCACCAAGACCGAGGAGTACTGTCGGCTCAACCAGTTCGTTTTTCCCACCTTCGCGGATGAGAAGCTACAGATCGGGGATCTGTACCAGGTGACGTCCACGCCGACGATCTTGATCATCCGGCCCGACGGCGTGATCGACTCGGTGCTGCTGGGCGAGGGAGACTTCGCGGCGGCGTTCGAGGCGAAGAAACGCGAGCTTCTCGGCGGGGGCGGAGCCAAGTCCTAGGCTGGCCCCCGCGGGGCGGCGGACAGACCCTCCTCCACGATTCGCGCGACGGAGAGCAGGTCCGGGAGGGCGCCAAGACCCGGATCGTATCGTCCGCGGCGGTCCACGAGCGCGGCGTCGATTCCCGCGGCGCGGGCCCCTGCGAGATCCAGCTCGGGCGTGTCGCCCACGACGAGGGAGTGCTCCGGAAGCACGTGGAGGCTCGCAAGCGCGCGCAGGAAAAGCTCGGGCGCCGGCTTCTCCACTCCCTCCAGGTGGGAGACGCTGACGGCGCCGAAGAAACGCGCGAGGTCGAGGTTCTCGAGCAGCGCGGGTAGCCGGGAATCCCAGTTGGACACCACCCCCATCCGGACGCCCCGATCCCGAAGCCGGGTCAGAGTCGGCACGACGTCCGGGAAGACCTCCCACGCGTTCCGCGCCGCGAAGGCCTCGCGCAGCCGGCGCAGCGCCCCGGCCGCGAAGGCGGAGGACACCTTCCGCCCAGCCGCACGCTCGATCGTGTCGCGCGCGAACCGCAGCCAGTACCCGTCCTCGCCTCCGTCGAAGTACCGGTAGCGGTCCATCCCCCGTGGGACGATGCCGTCCATCTCCGTCCAGACCGAGCGCAGCGCCCGCTCGATCGCGTCCGCGGGTAGATCGAGGCCGAGAGGTCGCAAGACCTCGGCGTACGTCGCGCCGAACGACCCGCGCGGGCCGATGAGCGTCTCACCGGCGTCGAACAGAACGCAGATGTACCGCACGAAGACCTCGAGAAAACGAAAAGGCCCCGTCGAACGGGGCCCTTTCCGAGTCGTTGCTGCAGATTCCTAAGACGCCGGCTTCTCGAACTGGGCGGCGTCCACCTGCGGATTGACCTCGAAGGAATCCAGCGTGAGCGTCATCACGTCCTGACCGTCGAAGCGCACCACCTGCTTGTGCGGCACCTGCCGGCCTTCGTGGTCGCGGTAGTCCGAGAAGAAGGCCTCCGCCTGGCCCGGACTGCGCGTCAGGGGGTTCGTCCCTTGGTAGGCCTGCTTCAGCACCTTGCCGCTCGGGTCGACCCAGACTCGCGATTCGACCCCTCGGAACGTGACGGCAATGACGTCGCACTGCGTACCGTCGACGGCCTCCTGCCCCGCGGCCACGGCCTCGAGCGTCGGGTCGTCGGAATACCGGACGAGGAAACGCAGGTCACGCCCCATCGTCTTCTGCCGCTCCTGGATCTGCTCCGGGGGCAGCGGCATCGACTTGCCTCCTCGCAGCGCGAATCCTTCCGTCCCGCTGACGACCGTCGCCATCTCACCCATGGGGGTCTTCTGGTCGATCCGCATCTTGTCCGGAAAGACGTAGACCACGGTCTGATTCAAGGAGATCGACTGCCCGCCCATCGAGATCTGGATCGTGCCGGCCGTGCGCAGCGCGCTCACCTTGTCCCGGTCCTGTCCGCCCAGGGTCGAAACCAGCCGGGCGAAGGTCTTCTTCCCGGCCTCCAGCCCCGCCGCGGTCTTCGCGACCTTCGGGGTCGTGTCGGGCGGAGCGGGGATCGTGATGTCCAGCTTCGCCACCTTGCCCATGCTGTCCAGCGGCTTGTCGAAATCGGCGGACTTGCCCACCACCAGAAGGGAAAGGCTGTCCGGGTGGATGTACTTCTTCGCGACCCGCGCGACATCGTCCGTCGTGACCTTCTCGATGTTGACGCGGTACTGCTCCAGGAAGTCGGCGGGCATGCCGTAGTAGGCATAGGTCATCTGCTGACGAAGGATCTTCTCCTTGGAGTCGTAGTTGAAGACGAACGAGTTGAGGATCGACTCCTTGGCTTTCTTGAGCTCGGCTGCTTCCGGGGGATTGTCGATGATGCCGCGGATCTCGTCGCGGAGCGCCTGGACGGCTTCGCTCATGCTCGAAGACTTCGTCTGGAGCCCCACGCGGAAGATCCCCGGGTGGGTGAATCCCGAGCCCACGCCGCCGTACACGTTGTAGGCGAGCCCCTTCTTGGACCTCACGTTGCTGAAGAGGCGGCTCGCGAAGCCGCCGCCCAGCGCCTCGTTGAGGACCTGGACGGAGAAGAAGTCGGGAACTCCCTGATCCGCCCGTATCGTGTCCTTGGTCGTGATCCCCACGTGGGCAAGGGCGATGTTCGCCTGGTTGACGTCGCTCTTCTCGATGGCGAACACGCCGGGGTTCGGCTGCGTCCGCTGGGGAGCGATCGGCTCGGCGAAGGCAGGTCCCTTGGGCCAGCCCGCGAACATCGCCTCGACCTTCTTCTTCATTGCGGTGGAGTCGAAATCGCCGACGAATCCCAGCAGGATGTTGTTCGGCTGGAAGTACTTCTTGTGCCACGCCACGAGGTCGTCGCGGGTGACGGCCGCGATGGTGGCGTATTCCTCCAGGCGCGCCCAAGGAGAGTCGGGCCCGTAGACGAGCCGGGTGGTCTCGCGCGAGGCGATGCCGTTGATGTTGTCGTTGCGCCGCGCGATGCCCGCGTTGGACTGCACCTTGGCCACGTCCAGCTTGTCCTGGGCGAACGCAGGGGTGCGAAGGACGTCGGCGAACAGCTGGAACACCGCGTCGAAGTCGTCCTTGAGACAGTCCATGGAGGCGAATCCGGCGTCGTCGTCCATACCGGTCTCGATCCTGGCCGCCCTGGCCGCCAGGAAGTCGTCGATCTGATCTCCTGTCATCTTGTCGGTACCGCCGGTGCGCTGAACGGTCGCCGTCAGATCGGCGAGGCCGACCTTGTCCGCGGGCTCGTAGACGGAGCCCGTGCGCACCCGCGCCATCCCCTTGATGAGTCCCAGCTCGTGGTCCTCCATGAGGAACACGGTCATCCCGTTCCCCAGCGTGAAGACGCTCGGCTTGGGAATCACGAACTCCTGCAGCGGCGGGTACTTGATCTTGCTGTAGTTCTTCACCTGCGCAGCCGCCGGGAGCGCCAGTAGGGCCGCGACGAACGCCGCGGCAAGCGATCGCTTGATGTTGCGTGGCATCGTCCGCCCTCCTCTAGTTGGTGGATTCCGCGGCCTTCTGGTTCACGATCATGGCCACGGTCCGGTTGGTGGGCACGAAGGTAGCCTTGGCGACCCTCTGGATGTCGTCCTTCGTGACCTTGTCGATCTTCTCCACGCTCCGGAACAGCTCGCGCCAGTCCCCATGGAGCGTCTTGTACTCGGCGAGCTGCATCGCGATCCCCTGGTTCGACTGCAGGCCGCGGATCAGGTTCGCCTTGGCCCGGGTCTTCACCATCTTGAGTTCGTCATCGCTGATCGGGGTCGTCTTGAGCTTCTCGATCTCCTCGCGGATCGCCGCCTGAACCTCTTCGTTGGAGTGACCGGGGCTCGGGATGACGAAGAAGAGCATCATGTTCGGGTACTTCTCTCCCGGGAAGCCGGCAAACGCTCCCGTCTGGGCGGCGATCTTCTTGTCGCGGACCAGGCTCCGGTACAGGCGCGCGGTCCGATCCGTGGACAGAAGGTCCGAGATCGCGTCGTACACCGCCTGGTCCTGGTCCGTGTTCGCGGGCTTGTGGTAGCCCTCGACGTAGATGGGCTGGGACTGGTCGGGCACCTCGATGATCTTCTCGGCGATCTGCTTGGGCTCGACGGTGCGCAGCGGCTGAGGCTGGGGACCCTTGGGGATCCGCCCGAAGTACTTGTCGAGGATCGGGATGATCTGCGCGGCCTTCACGTCCCCCACGATCGCGATCACGATGTTCGACGGGACGTAGTAGGTCCCGTGGAACGCCACCCCGTCCTCGCGCGAGAACGACTGGAGGTCGCTCATGTAGCCCACGACCGGATTGTGGTACGGGTGCGCGGAGAACGCGGCCAGATTGAACTGCTCGATCAGGCGGCCGACCGGCTGGCTCTCGGTCCGCAGTCGCCGCTCCTCCATCACCACATCGCGCTCCTTGTAGAACTCGCGGAACACCGGATCGAGGAACCGCTCCGATTCCAGGTACGCCCACAGCTCCACCTTGTTGGCGGGAAGGGAGAACATGTAACCGGTGTTGTCGGTGTTGGTGAAGGCGTTCAGACCGGCGCCGCCCTCGCGATCGATGATCTCGCCGAACTCGTTCTTGACCACGAACTTGTCGGCCGCCTCCTGGGCGTCCTTGAAGGCCTTCTCCAGCGCCGCGAGCTTGGCGGGATCGGGGCCGCCCAGCTTCCTGCGCTCGGCGTCGTAAGCGTGGTAGGTCTCGTCCACCTTCGCCAGGGCCTTTTGCTCGGCCTTGTAATCGGTGGTGCCGATCACGCTCGTTCCCTTGAAAGCCATGTGCTCGAACATGTGCGCGAGGCCGGTGATCCCCAGGACCTCCTGGGCCGATCCCGCGTTGACCAAGGTGAAGAACGACACCACGGGCGCTTCCGACCGCTCGTAGATCAGGAAGGTGAGGCCGTTGTCGAGCCTGTGCTCCGTGAGTTTCTTCTCGAACGACGCCAAGTCCTGCGCGCCGGCCGGAAGCCAGGCGCACGCCGCCGCGCAGGCGGCGATCAGGATCCATGTTGCGGCTTTTCGGTGCATTGCTCTCCTTTCCCCGGATGACGCCCGCGCGGAACGCCGCGGTGGCGGCTCCGACGGGCGCGGTCCCGAACCGCTTTCGCTGCCGTAATACCCAGACGCCGCGCTATTCTAGCAGGCCGTGGACTACCTGTTCGACCTCCCGTGGAGGTTCGCTGGGTTGCCCGTCTCGGGCTTCCAGGCGTTCTCCGTGACGGAGCGCGACGAGCGGCGCAAGGGAATAATTGCCGGCTTCCACCCGCCTCTGGAATTGCTCGCGGAGGACCTCCTGGAGCGGCTCGCCCCGATCGCCGGGACCCGGCTCCACGCGCACCTTCCCCGGCTCGACTGGCCGCTGGGCTACCAGCCGTTCTGCACCTGGCTCGCCCTGACCCGGGAAGGCCACGGTTATCAGGCCGCCCCGCAGCTCAACCTTGGGGTGCACGCCGACCACGTTGCCCTGCGGCTCGGCTGGGACACCGCGGCACCGGGGTTCGGGCGGTTCGAGTTCCTGTGCCGGTGCGGAGGGCTCGGCGATCTCCTCGCCGGCATCGCCCGCGAGCGCGGTTTCCGGATCCGCGTCTACTCCGCCGCGCCTTGGCCGGAGGGGTCGAGGCGGGTCTACGAGTCCGAGGACGACGTGGCGGGCTCCTTCCGGGAGGTGGCGCGGCGCGGCGTGTGGTGGGAGATCGGGGAGCGGCACGAGCTCGGCGATGCGCTGCCGCTCGTGACCTCGCCGGCACTGGGACCTCGGGCCCTGGCGGTGTTTTCGAGTCTCATGCCCGTGTACAATCGTCTGGCGTGATCCGCCGCGCGGCCCACCGTGCCCGCGCTGCCCTGGAACCGGGGTGAGTCTTCGGGCGTACAAGTGGCTGATCGTCTGGAGGAGGTCGCCATGAAACGGATTCGTCTGAGTGTTCCGCTTCTGGTTCTCGCAGTCCTGCTCTCGCTCTCCGCAGCGCCGATCCTCGGACAAACCCGAATCGAGGAGACCCGCAAGCTCGACCCGGGAGGCCGTTTTGTGCTCGACTCGGACGCGGGCAGCGTGACCGTCACGGGAGGCCCCGAGGCGGGTGCCCGGATCGTGATCGCCTCGAAGCACGATGATCTGAAGGCCACCATGGATATCGCGATCGAGGAGAGTCCCGGGCTCGTAACGCTGACCGCCCGGCGCAAGAAGGGGGAGGCGTCATCCTTCCTGGGATGGCTGTTCGGCGAGGACGGCGGCCAATCCGTGCGCTTCGAGATCACGGTTCCGACGAAGACGGCGGTCGAGGTGAAGACAGGCGGCGGGCAGATCGCGGTCTCGGCGCTCGAGGGCGAGACGCGCCTCGAGACCGCCGGCGGTTCGATCGAGGCCGCGAGCGTGAAGGGGAATCTCACGGCGAGCACCTCGGGGGGCCACGTGAAGGTCCGGAAGATCGACGGCCGAGCGAAGGTCCAGACCTCCGGGGGCTCGATCCAGGCCGACGGGGTCGGCGGGGATCTGGAGGCGGCTACATCCGGCGGATCGATCCGCGTGACGGGGGCCGCCGGCGCGGTTCGCGCACGCACCGCCGGAGGCAGCGTCGAAGTGTCCTTTCTGCCAGGCAACTCGCACGGCGGAGAGATCTCGAGCATGGGCGGAGGGATCCTGGTCGCCCTGGATCCGGCTGCGAATCTCGTCGTGGAGGCGTCGACGATGGGTGGCTCGGTGGCGACCGACCTGCCGTTCGTGAAGTCATCCCAGGAGAGCCGCTCCAAGCTCGTGGGCACCCTGGGAGCAGGTGGCCAGGCCCTGAACGTCTCGACCATGGGAGGCTCGATCCGCCTGGAGAAGCTCTGACCTTGGACGTGCCGCGCGAATCGCCCCGGTGGGCTGCATGAGGCCGGGGCCGGCCGGGCGCAGACTCTTCGTGCTCGCGGGCGCCGCCTTCACGGTCTCCGGGGCGACGAGCCTCGCGTTCCAGGTCGTATGGAGCAAGGCGCTGGGCCAGGTCCTGGGTAACTCCTACTCCGCCATCGCCACAGTGGTCGCCGCGTTTCTCTGCGGGCTCTCGCTGGGTGCCTGGCTCGGGGGCCGGAGCGGCCTGCTGCTGCGCCGGCCGCTCCTGTCCTACGGTCTCCTGGAGGTCGGCGTCGGGGTGTTCGGACTCTGCTCGCTGCCCCTCGTCCGGGGACTCGAGCCGGTCCTCGAGCTGGTCGCCGCACGAGTCGATCCCGCATCGGGCGCGTTCACTCTGATCCGGTTCGCCGCCACGTTTCTCCTCCTCCTTCCCCCGACGCTCATGATGGGGGCGAGCCTGCCGGTCCTCGTCCACTGGGCGGCGGGCGGGACCGATCGCCTCGCGGGTGCCCTCTCACGGCTCTATGCGCTCAACACGGCGGGAGCCGTCCTCGGGACCCTCGCGGCCGGCTTCGTCCTCGTGCAGCGGCTCGGTCTGATCCGAACGGCACTCGCCGCCGGCGCAACGAACATCTTGCTCGGATGCGCCGTCGCGTTCGCCGGTCGCCGGCTCGCCGATTCCGAATCTCCCACGGAGCCGGATGCCGAACCCGCATCCGGTCGAGCCGGCCCGCGCCCCCCCGCCGCTCGCGGCGCGTTGGGGGCGGATTCCGTTTCCGGTTTCGCGAGGAATTCTCTCGTGCTCTGTCTCGTTGCGGTCTCGGGCGCCGTTGCCCTCACGCTCGAGATGGGCTGGACGCGCCTCGCGGGGCTGCTCTTCGGGTCCTCGGTCTACTCGTTCTCTCTCGTGCTGGCTGCGTTTCTCCTCGGGATCGCCCTCGGGGCCGCGCTCGTCTCGCGCTGGGCGGATCGCAGCACCCGTCCGTGGCGGCTCTTCGCTGTGCTTCAGTGGGGGGTGGCGGCGGGCGCACTATGGGCCTCGGTCCGCATCGCGCAGGTGCCCTGGGAGTTCGCGGCCCAGATGGCCGGCTCCGCCCGGCGCCCGGGTGCCCTCTGGCTGCGCGAGAGCCTGCTGCTCATGGGCTTCGTGCTGCCCGCAACCCTGGCTCTCGGCGCGCTGTTCCCCGTCTCGGCACGGCTCCTCGCCCGGACCGGAGAGCGGCCCGGCGGGGTCACGGGCCGCCTCTACCTCGCGAACACGCTGGGCACGGTCCTGGGCTCCCTCGCCGCCGGATTGTGGCTGATCCCGCTCGCCGGCGTCCGCGCGACCCTTCTCGGAGCGGTGGTCGTCGCAGGGGCGCTCGGGATCGTCGCCTGGTGGGCGGCGCCGGAGACGAGAACGAGGGCGCGCGACTCGGGCCACACGAGCGGCTCCGCCCTCGGCCGTTACCTCGCTCCCGCGATCGCCGCCGGGGCGCTTGCGCTCTGCGTTCCCTTGCTTGCTCCCTGGGATCGGAACCTCCTGGCCGCCGGGATGTTCCGCCCCGTCGTCGCCGGCCCGGGCCTCACCCTCACTCCGCAGCAGGCGCGCGCCCAGCTCGCGCGAAAGCTCGAGACGCTGGAGATCATCTTCTACCGCGAAGGGCGAAGCGGGCTGGTCACCGTGCACCGGGCCCGAAACGAGCCGAATCTCCTGGCCCTGCGCGTCAACGGAAAGACGGATGCATCCACGGGGCGCGACATGGAGACCGAGATCCTGCTCGGCCTGCTCCCCATGGTCTGGGCCCCCGAGGCGGCGCGAGTCTGCGTGATCGGCCAGGGGGCGGGTGTGACGCTCGGGAGCGTGCTGCGCCACGAGCCTTCCCGCGTCGACCTCGTGGAGATCGAGCCAGCAGTCCTCGAGGCCTCGCGCCTGTTCGACCGCTGGAACGACTCGTGCCTCGACGATCCGCGCGTGCGCGTGCACATCGACGATGCGCGCAGCTTCCTCCGCTACCGCCCGCAGACCTACGACGTGATCGTCTCGGAGCCCTCGAATCCCTGGCTGGCCGGCGTGAACAACCTGTTCACCGAGGAATACTACCGCCTCGTCGCCGCGCGCCTTAATCCCGGCGGAGTGCTCTGCCAGTGGGTCCAGTTCTACGAGATCTCCCCCTCCACGCTGAGCTCGATCCTCCAGGCACTGCACCACGTGTTTCCCTACGGCCAGGTGTTCCACAAGGAGGCCGACCTCCTGATTGTCGCGAGTGTGAGCCCGCTGCGGCTCGACCTCGATCGCGTGCGTGAGCGCCTTTCCCGCGCGCGAGTCGCGGACGACCTCGCGCGGGCGAGGGTCTATTCCTGGGGCGGGCTCCTCAGTCTGCGCATCGCCGACCTGCACCGGATCTCCACTGGGCTGCCCCGGGCCCCGACGAACACGGACGACCGTCCCTTCGTCGAGTACCAGGCGCCCCGGGACCTGTACGAGGTCGAGCCCGGACGGATCCCGGTCAACCTGGACGCTCTCATGCCCCCAGACCTGCTGGCCGATCTTCCCGAGTGGCTGGTCACGGACGACCCGCGCGGGACGGCGGCAGCGCTCGCGGAGGGGTGCTCGAGCCGTGGGGATCCTGCCCGTGCCGCCCGCTTCTCAGCCGCCGTTGGAAAGAGCGGAGCAAGCAACAATACGCCACAATGAGTTTGCCTCATTCTTGTCGAGGACAAATCCGGGCTTTCACGAACTTCCGCCAGGTTGTCGCCACCACGCCAGGTCCCGGGCCAGGGCCTCGAGGCCGCGGCGTAATCCGTCCTTCCGTCCGCAATCCAGACGAGGGGCTCTGGCCCTGAAACCAGCGGCAGCAGGGCGCGAAAGGTGAGGTAATTGTAATTATGGCTGGGAATCCAACAAACTCGTGCCGGGGGAAGACCCGAACGGCGAAGGCGGGCCTCTCGGCCTTGGCCGCTATTCTTCTTGACAGGCTGCGGCGTGCGCGGTATCTACAGTTGGAGATCCAAGAGCCACGGCATGAACTTCAATCGTCTGTGGATTGTTCGTTTAGGAAGCGGGGGGAGCTACCTCCCTGGATAATCTCTGAAATCGTGTCTGGGAACAGAGCCCAGGCAAGAAGGGGGTGCGCGAAGATGGGATCGAAAACGAGGAACTGGGCGAAGGTGCTCGGAGGTACCTTGGTACTTCTGGTCGCGTTCGGTGTGGCGAACGCGGGCACTGCCAAAGGGCGGATCTTGGGGCTGGTGACGGACGCCCCGTCGGCGGAGTCCACCGAGAGCACGCCTGCGACCACCGACATCTACCACAACGATCTTGCTAAGGCGTCGTTCGCCCGTCCGGGCTTCAATCAGGGTTCAACCTCCCTGTACGGCGAGACGATTACGATCCAGCCATACCCAGGGGGGCTGGCCCCGGCGGAGATTCGGAGGCTTCAGTGGGGCTGCTCGGTCAACGTGGACGTGAACCTGCCCCAACACTTCATCGTCAAGTTCTCGGTTTGGGACGACTACGATCCGAGCGCGAACCCTGTCTACGGAACGGATGTGGATGGTGACGGTGTCACGCTGATCGGGTCGGTCCTGATTGACTTCGAGGACATTACGTTGAGCGCCGCGCCCGGTTGTGTGCCCGGCGTGAGCTGCTCGTACTACGTCTTCAGTGCGACGCTCGACCCCGCAAGCTACATCAACGTCTCCGCGGCGGGGAACGGCGACATGGACGTCTTCTACACGATCGAGCAAAAATCCGTCGCGGCGCCTTACGACGAGGCCGCATATGCTGCCGGGATTCCGGTCCCCGGCAACGCCCGCGGTCGCACCGGGGGTGTCGAGCTCGGCGCCTCCCCCGACTACCTGTTCTGGGATGCAGACGCCAACTTGCAGCTCGACGCCGCCGAGTGGAGCAACGCGACGACAGGGAACCCCAATTGCGCCGACAGTCCCTGCCGCCTCAACTTCCAGCTCAATCTCACCGGGCCGCCGAACCCGAACGTCCTCGATCCTGGCATCGACTTCCTGACCCTCGTCGGCGACGGCACGCGCACCCACACGGACCTGTTCCTCGATTACGGATGGCTCGACTACGACGACAGCGGCGAAGACTGCTCGGGCTTCGTTTCGAACGATCCGTTCAGCGGCAGGGTCGCCCTGACGAGCGCGGATTTGTTCTACTCAACCGGTGGAGATACGTTCTCGCTCTGGCCGACCGACTCGGTCCTCTATCGTCAGACCGGCGCAAACCTGCCCTTCCCCGGGTCCACTTCCAACGTGACTGTCGAGTTGGTCGCCTTCGCGTCCCAGGGCACGCAGCCCATCATCATCAACCGCGGCGGGGTCCCCGAAATGTGGACCGTGGAAATGTACAATAGCGGTGGTGGCGCTTCTATCGGCTCGATGGCGATCACGCGCGGCAACTGCAACGGAGAGGGCGGTACCTTCGCGACCTCAATCAACGTCATTCCGGTCTACATCCTGAAACGTCGGGATGGGGCCAACAACGTGACCTGCACCGTCACGCTCTTCACCGGCCAACCCATCACCGTCTCCGGTCGTGGACCGTGGTACCCGGACGCGCCGGACGCCCTCAACATCCTCACCTTCCCCTACTCCGGCTACCTCAGAGTGGACACGAACGGCGACGGGAGCCCGGATAGCATGTTGCTTCCCGGCACGAATGCGTTCGTCCCCGGCGTGCGCGTACCGCGCTGCGCCGGCGATCTGACCTGCGATCCCACGGTTCCGCCGGTCAAGCGGCCCTTCATTCTTACCGGCTCTTCCATCCAGTTCGGCTACCTCCCCGGTGAGAATTACCCCGAACTCGACACGGACGGTGATGGCTTGAAGGACACTGAGGAGGTGCAAGGACTCTTCGGCCTCTCCGACAACTGCCCGACCGTGTTCAACCCCGACCAGTCGGACGTCGACGGCGACGACGTCGGCGACGTCTGCGACAACTGCCCGGAAGCCTGCAACCCCGACCAGGCGGACGAGGACGGCAACGGCGTTGGTGACGCCTGCGATGCTGGCTGCGACGACGTGGACGGCGACGGCGTGTGCGACCTTCAGGACAACTGTCCTTATGTCGCCAACCCCGATCAGACGGACACGGACGGCGACCGGATCGGCGACGTGTGCGATGCGTGCCCGCTCGATCCGCTCAACGACGCGGACCACGACGGAGTGTGCGGCGACGTCGACCAGTGCGCCAACTCCAACCTCGGGCTCATCGTCTCGATCGCCGGCTGCGACTCGGGCGTGCCCAGCCCGCTGTTCCCCACCGGCTGCACACTGCAGGACCTGGTGAACAACTGCGGCGTGGGCGCGGAAAACCACGGCGCCTTCGTGAGCTGCGTGGCGCACCTGACCAACGACCTCAAGGACCAGGGTCTCCTCACCGGCCGGCAGAAGGGTCGGATCCAGAGGTGCGCGGCGAAGTCCAACCCGCACCCGGCTCCTTCCTTGATCCGGATCGTGGGCGAGCGTCCCTAGTTTTCGAGTCCGTTCAGGATCCCTGCGGGGTCCCCGTCTTCGGACGGGGACCCCGTTTTTTTTGTCTTTCTTCGTGGGGTTTTCGGCGCACGCGCCGCCTCTGCGGACAGGCCGTACGCGGGGGCCGCGGCGGTTTCGGAGTTTTTGCTTGACCCTTTTGGGTCTTCGGAGTATCCAAACGGGTGAACCACCAGCGGGGGCGGGTGTGTCCCTCGCGGTCTATCCACATGGGCGGCCGCAAGGGCTGAGGAAGGGCCGGTGAACGGAACCGCGTTCCCAGCGAGGGCGCAGAAGCCTCTGCAGAGGCTGGTCATACCCCTGCTCTGGGCGCTGCTCGCGGGCCCGGCGCCTGCCGTCGCAGCCCAGGCGCTCGCTCCCGACGGGCTCGAGCCGGAGCGCTTCGAGCGTATCTCCGAGGCTCTCAGGCCGGCACCGAAGCTCGTTTCCGGCCAGCGGATCGAATCGGCGTCCGGCTCCGGTCCGAGCACCGAGTCCGCCTTCGACAGCGCGACCCTCTACCTGAACGAGGGAGACCTGTTCAAGGCCGGCACCGACCCCAGCTCGGTCCTCGAGGACATCACGATCGGCCCGGGTGTGGCGCCGCTCGAGATCCGTTCGATCGAGTTCGCGTACTACGTGAACAACTCGGTTCCGCTCATGGTCCAGGTCCGGTTCTGGGACGCGTTCGATGCGGCGGCGAGCCCGGTCAACTCGGGGCTGCTGGGGATGGAGACGTTCGACTTCGGCGATTTCCCCCATCCGACCGGAGGCTTCCTCGTCGGTCCGGCGACGCTCCTCGCGCCGGTCCCGCTCGCCGATCCGCACCTCGCCATTCAGTTCGACTACCTCAGGAGCCCGAACGGCTCCGGCATCGGCTCCGCAGTGACCGTGCTGTTCTCCGGGAGAGGGGTGACGGTCGGGAGCAGTCCGGACCGTTACTACCGCGACACGAACAACAACCGCATGTTCGACTCCGCGGATGCGCGCAGCTTCGGCGGCTTGCCGAACCTGGCGAACTTCTCGCTCCACCTGCGCGGCGCACCGGATCCCAACATCGTGGACCCCGGGATGGATCTGTGGCAGACCCCGGGGGGAGGGACTGCGTTCCGCACCTTCGAGGCGGGGGACATCCTGGTCCCCGGGTTCTTCGACTACTCCGACGACGGCGTCACCGACTGCACGTCGGGGATCGGATCCTCGGACGAGTACACGGGCACGGTACGGCTCATCGGCACGCCGCTGCTCACGGACCCCGCCGATCTCGCCCTGACCGACACGATCGTGCGCAGGACCGCGGCTCTGGTCCTCCCGCCACCCGGAACTCCCGCGTCCACGCCGATCCAGCTCGCGGCGCTGTCGCTCGCGAGCGTGAACCCGATCACCGTGACCCGCGGCGGCGGTGCGCACTCGGAATCCTGGGACATGGCGATGTGTCTCTCGGATTTCCCGCAGTACCCCGGGACGCTCACCGTCTCCCGCAGCTCGTGCCCGGACGACGGCGGGACCTACACGGCGACGCTGCCGCTCCTTCCCAAGCTGATCTTCACGCGCCGTTCCCCGGATCCTCCCTGCACGGTGAGCCTCGACTACGGGCCGATCGGCCTTCCGCCGATCCTCTACGACGGATCCGGCCACTGGCTGCTGAATCCGCCGGTCCCCCTGAACCTCGTGGAGGACAGCTTCGGCGGGCACCTCGTGGATGCCAACTGCGACGGCATTCTCGACCCGGTTCCGCTCCCGAACACCTCGAGCTTCAGGCCCGGCGTACGGATCCCGAGGAGCGTCACCGATCCGACCTGCGGCCCGACGGATCCGGCGATCATGCGCATGGAGCACTACGTCTCGGACCCCGATCCGCAGGATCCGCGGGAGGGCGGGCTCGGCCTTTTCCCCGCGATCTACTCCTCGAGCGACTTCGATCTGGACGGAGTCCCAGACCAGGGAGACAACTGCGTCGATCTCCGCAATCTGCTGCAGGAGGATCCGGACGACGACGCCATCGGCAGCGCCTGCGATCCGTGTCCGGGGGACGCCGCGAACGACCAGGACGGCGACGGGATCTGCGCGGGGGCCGGCTTCGCGGATCCGAAGGTGGGAGATCACGACAACTGCCCGACCGTCTTCAACTCCGCGCAGACCGATGCGGACGGTGACGGGCTCGGCGACAGCTGCGACATCTGCCCCCTGCAGGCCGTCCACGACCCGGACGCGGACGGCGTCCTCTGCAACGTGGACAACTGCCAGAACGTGGCGAACCCCGACCAGGCCAATGCCGACGGAGATGCGCTCGGTGACGCGTGCGACCCGTGTCCCAACGATCCCCTGAACGACCCGGACCAGGACCTGGTTTGCAACTCGACCGACAACTGCGACGACGTGGCGAACCCGAGCCAGGCCGACGACGATCAGGACGGCCTGGGGAACGCATGCGACCCCTGCCCCGGCGACACCCTCAACGATCCGGACGGCGACGGCGTCTGCGGCCTCGTCGACAACTGCGGCCAGGTTGCGAATCCCGGCCAGACCAACAGCGACGGCGACCCGCTCGGCGACGCGTGCGACAACTGCCCGCGCCGGACGAATCCGGATCAGGCGAACTTCGACGGCGACGCCGAGGGAGATGCCTGCGATTTCGACGACGACAACGACGGGATCGAGGACGTCACCGACAACTGCCACTTCGTCGCGAACCCGACTCAGTCCGACCGCGACGGCGACGGGCTGGGCGACGCCTGCGACACCTGCCCGGACGACGCCGACAACGACGCGGATCAGGACGGTGTCTGCCAGAACCTGGACAACTGTCCGGGGGTGTCGAACCCGAACCAGATCAACACCGACGGGGATTCCCAGGGGGACGCCTGCGATCTCGACGACGACAACGACGGCGTGCCCGATCTCTCCGACAACTGCGTCACCGTTCCGAACAGCGGGCAACAGAATGCGGATGGAGACGCACAGGGGGACGCCTGCGACGTCTGCCCCAACGATCCTTCGAACGACGTGGACGGTGATTTCGTCTGCGGCAACACCGACAACTGTCCCACGGATCCGAATCCCGATCAGCGCAACACCGACGGAGATGCGCTGGGCGACGCCTGCGATCCCGACGACGATAACGACGGGCACCTGGACGGTCAGGACAACTGCCCGCTCGTCCCGAATCCCGGCCAGCAGGACGGGGACGCGGACGGCCTGGGCGACCCCTGCGATCCGTGTCCCGGGGATGCCACGAACGACGCGGACGCGGACGGAGTCTGCGGGCTCGTGGACAACTGTCCCAACGCGGCCAACCCGGACCAGACCGACAGCGACGGGGACGCGCTCGGGGACGCCTGCGACCGCTGTCCCCTCGACGCGGCCAACGACGTGGACGCGGACGGCGTGTGCGGCAACGTGGACAACTGCCCGACGGCTCCCAACCCAAGCCAGGCCGACACAGACGGGGATCTGCTGGGCGACGCGTGCGACCCGGACGACGACAACGATGGGCTGCAGGACGGCCTGGACAACTGTCCCAAGAACGCGAACCCAGGACAGGAGGACGCCGACGGCGACGGTCTCGGCAACGCCTGCGATCTCTGCCCCGTCGACCCCCTGAACGACGCAGACGGGGACTCCTTCTGCGCCAACGCCGACAACTGTCCCGCGCTCTACAATCCGAACCAGCAGAACCTGGATCGCGACGCGCTCGGCGATCTCTGCGACCCGTGCCCGCTCGATCCTCTGAACGATGTGGACGGCGACGGAGTCTGCGGCGAGCTCGACAACTGCCCCACGACCCCCAACCCCGACCAGACCGACGAGGATGGCGACGGCCTGGGGAACGCCTGCGATGCCTGCCCCAACGGGCTTGCCGTGGACACCGACGCCGACGGGGTCTGCGACGCCGGGGACAACTGTCCGACCCTGCCGAACGGCGGCCAGGCCAACGCGGACCAGGACGCCCTCGGGGACGCCTGCGATCCCTGTCCGCACGACCCCCAGAACGACGCGGACGGCGACGGGCTCTGTGGGGGCGCCGGATTCAAGCGGCCCAAGCTCGGCGATCAGGACAACTGCCCCTCGGTGCCCAATCCGGCTCAGGCCGACACGGACCAGGATGCGCACGGCGATGCATGCGACTCCTGCCCGGGCGACGCGCAAGACGATGCGGACGGCGACGGGATCTGCGCAGGCGCCGGATTCAGCACCCCGAAAGTGGGAGACCACGACAACTGTCCCACGCTCGCCAACCCCGGTCAGCAGAACGCGGACGGAGACCCTGCGGGGGATGCCTGCGATCCCTGTCCCGGCGAGTTCCCCGACGATGCGGACGGGGACGGGATCTGCGCCGGTCCCGGATTCCACCCTCCCAAGATCGGCGAGCGCGACAACTGTCCGGGCCTTCCCAATCTGTTCCAGAGCGACGCGGATGGCGACGGGC
>Ga0316622_100000159_pt1 | contig 34039 bp, 31 predicted proteins | sample OWC_Aug_OW2_C1_D_FD_207646 | JGI IMG/M metagenome (GOLD analysis project Ga0316622, IMG submission 207646) | Wetland soil microbial communities from Old Woman Creek delta, Ohio, United States - OWC_Aug_OW2_C1_D5_C | ecosystem: Environmental > Terrestrial > Soil > Wetlands | place: USA: Ohio... | reverse complement strand
GGCACTCGGTCGGCGGGCGCAAACGACAGAAGATCCAGGAGAAGGCCGACGAGCTCGGCATCCGCGTCCTCAACAGGTGGTGAGCATGGTCGACATCAAGTACCAGCGCCGCATGGCCGCGCAGGTGCTCAAGTGCGGCATCCACCGCGTGTGGATCGACCCCAAGCAGATAGACGAGGTCGCAGAGGCCGTCCAGCGCGACGACATCCGGCGGCTCATCGCCTACAGGGTCATCCAGAAGCACCCGAAGAAGGGCGTGTCCCGCGGCCGCGCGCGCAAGCGCGCGCTCCAGCAGCTCAAGGGCCGCCGCAGGGGCCCGGGCTCCCGCAAGGGCGGCAAGTACGCCCGCACGCCGCGCAAGCGGCAGTGGATCAGGACCATCCGCCCCATTCGCGAGGAGCTCCGGCGGCTCCGCAGCGAGGGGAAGCTCGACGACACAACCTACCGCGTGTACTACCGGAAGGCGCGCGGTGGGCTGTTCAAGAGCCGAAACCACCTGCTGTCGCATCTCCAGACGGCCGGCGTCATCAAGGAGGGGCCGGTCGTGCGCACGCGCGCACGCAAGCAGAAGCTCCGGTCCGAGACCTCCCGCGCGTTCAAGGCCGCCAAGGCCCGCGAGCTTGTGAAGGCCAAGGCCGCCGAGGCCAAGGCCAAGGAGGGCGGGGAGCGGGAGACGAAGGCCGCCTCCGCGACGAAGAGCGAGAAGACGCCCGAGGCCCCTGAGGCCAAGGGCGCCAAGCCCAGGACCAAGGAGGAGTGAGCATGGCGCACGGACCGAGGTACTCGGTGCACTTCCGCCGCAGGCGGGAGGGGAAGACCGACTACAGGTACAGGCTGAAGCTGCTGCACGCGGAGGCCGCGCGCCTCATCGTGCGCAAGACGGCCAGCAAGACGATCGTCCAGGTGGCTGAGTACACGCCCGAGGGCGACCGCATGCTGGCCCAGGCCACCTCGACCGAGCTGGGCAAGCTCGGCTGGAAGGCATCAGCGACCAACCTGCCGGCTGCCTACCTCACTGGCCTGCTGGCGGCAAAGCGGGCGAGGGCAGCGGGCGTCGAGGCCGCGGTGCTCGACGCCGGGCTGGGCAAGCCCACGCCCGGAGGGAGGGTCTTCGGCGCGCTCCAGGGCGCCGTCGACGGCGGCCTCGACATCCCGCACGGCGAGGACGTGATGCCGTCCGAGAAGCGATTGCGCGGCGAGCATCTCGCCAAGGGCGTGCCAGAGATGTTCAAGACAGTCAAGGGCAAGATAATGGAGGGGTCCAAGTGAACGGCAGTGGCGAGTGGGTCCCCAGGACCCGCCTCGGCAAGCTTGTCAAGTCCGGCGAGGTCAGCACGATGGGCCAGGCGCTGCGCTCGGGCCTCCCGCTCAGGGAGGCCGAGATAGTGGACGTGCTGCTGCCCGACATGGAGGACGAGGTGCTGGACGTCAACATGGTCCAGCGTATGACCGACTCCGGCCGCCGCGTCAAGTTCTCGATCACCGTGGCCGTCGGCAACCGCAACGGCTACGTCGGGCTCGGGCAGTTCAAGGGCAAGGAGGTCGGGCCGTCCATCAGGAAGGCCATCGACAACGCCAAGCTCAACCTCGTGGAGGTCAAGCGAGGCTGCGGCTCGTGGGAGTGCGGGTGCGGAGCGCCCCACTCGCTGCCCTACAAGGTGCAGGGCAAGTCGAGCTCGGTGCTGGTGACGCTCAAGCCCGCCCCGCGCGGGACCACGCTCGCCACCGCGGCCGTCGCAAAGAGCATCCTCAGGCTCGCCGGCTTCCAGGACGCGTGGGCGTACTGTCGCGGGCAGACGCGCACGACGGTCAACTTCGCGAAGGCGACGTACAACGCGCTAGAGAACCTCAACACGCTGCGCGTCAGGGAGAGCCAGATAAAGCTCCTCAACATCAAGGAGGGAGGGGTCGAGGTATGACCATAGCCGTCATAAGGATACGTGGCACAATCAAGATTAATAGGGACATCCGCGATACGCTGGACATGCTGAGGTTGCATCATCCCAACCACTGCGTGCTCGTGCGCGAATCGCCGCAGTACCTCGGCATGCTCCAGAAGGTCAAGGACTGGGTCACGTGGGGCCCCGTCGACGCCGCGACCGCCGCGAAGCTCATCCGGGCGCGTGGGCGCCTCGATGGCGAGCGGACGGTCGACGACGACGCCGCGAAGGCCTTCGGCAAGTACAAGACCGTGGACGAGCTCGCCGCGGCCATCGCGGACGGCTCTGTCGAGTGGTCGAAGCTCGAGGGCACCGTGCCGGTGTTCAGGCTGCATCCCCCCCGGAAGGGCCACGAGGGCATGAAGCGGTCCTTCGTCGCAGGGGGCGCCCTGGGGAACCGGGGCAGCGACATCAACAGGCTCATCGAGAAGATGCTCTGAGGTGTGGACCATGGGCAAGACAAAGACCAGCAAGCACCGCGGCTCGCGCACGTGCGGCCGGGGCAAGAAGGCCGGGCGCGGCAAGGGGAAGCGCGGCGGCCACGGCCACGCGGGCGGCCACAAGCACATGTGGATCCGCACCCTCAAGTTCGAGCGCGACTTCTTCGGCTCCAAGGGCAAGGGCTTCAAGCGGCCCCAGTCCGTGGTGGCCGCGCCCGTCACGGTCAACGTCGGCGACCTGCCGCGCCTGGTGGAGCGGCTCGCGCGCGACGGCGCCGTCAAGCCGGCCGCGAAGGAGCTCGACCTGGACGCGATGGGCTACCACAAGCTTCTCGGCTCGGGAAGCGCTGACCGCGCTTGGGTCCTCACCGTTGGCTCGGCGAGCCCGAGGGCGGTCGAGAAGGTCAAGGCCGCGGGCGGCAAGGTGACGCCGCCAGGTCAAGGATAGGACCGCAAAGGCTTAAAAGGGAAGAGCCGGTAACCGGACGCAGGCGGGGAGTGACCAGGTATGGCTGAGGAGAAGAAGAGCCTCCTTTACAAGCTAAAGCCGGTCATCGACCGCATGCCGGCAGTCTCCAAGCCCGACGGCCACGTGCCGTTCCGCACGAAGATGACCTGGACGGTCATCATCCTCGTGTTCTACTTCGTCATGACCAACGTCTTCCTCTACGGCCTTGACCGCACCGAGGGAGGCACGATAGACCTGTTCGCGTCGTTCCGCGCCATCCTCGCGGGCGCGCAGGGCTCCATACTGCACCTCGGCATCGGCCCCATCGTCACCGGCTCCATTATCATGCAGCTGTTCACGGGCGCGAAGATCATCAAGCTCGACCTGACCGACACCGAGGACAAGGCCATCTACCAGGGCGCCCAGAAGGTCCTGGTCGTCATCATGATCGTGGTCGAGGCCGTCCCCCAGGTCTTCGGCTACCTCAACCCGTCGGAGAAGCTCATAAGTAGCGCGGGCCTCGGCTGGGCCCGGAGCGTCATCGTCATCCAGCTGTGCGTGGGCTCCTACCTCGTGTTCCTGATGGACGAGCTGGTGTCCAAGTGGGGCATCGGCTCGGGCATCTCGCTTTTCATCGCAGCCGGCGTCGCCGAGCAGATCTTCACGGGCACCGTCAACTGGGAGGCCCAGGACCCGAGCAAGCCCATCGGCTTCAATACCGCGGACGGCAACCCCAACCTCCCTGCGGGCACCATCCCGCGAGTGGTCTACGCCATGGGCCACATGTCCACCTCGGACATGACCCGGGGGGGATTCTCGCTGGTCTTCATCAACCCCCCGAACCCCGTCGTCGCCCTGCTGGGCACCGCGTTCGTCTTCGTGCTCGTCGCCTATGCCGAGTCGAGCCGCATAGAGCTCCCGCTGGCGCACGGGAAGGTCCGCGGCGCGCGCGGCCGCTACCCCATCCGGCTCATCTACGCGTCCAACATACCCGTCATATTGATGTCGGCCCTGCTCGCGAACATCAACATGTTCTCGCTCATCATGTGGAACTCCGCCAGGCTGAGCGGGACCCCGCTGGGGCACAACGCCTGGATCGGCGAGTATCCGCCGTCCACCGACGCCAACCCCTCGAGGCCCATAGGCGGGTTCGCCTACTATGTGTCCTCGGTGAACGGGTTGCACGAGTGGCTGCTGCCGTTCATCAACGAGGATTACGCGTACGGGGAGCCCAGGCTCAAGATACTGGTGCACCTCGTGGTGTACCTCACGTTCATGATAGGCGGCTCCGTGGTCTTCGCCAAGTTCTGGATCGAGACCACCAACATGGGGCCCGAGGACGTGGCCAAGCAGATCCAGAACTCCGGAATGCAGATCCCCGGCTTCAGGCGCGACCCCCGGGTCCTCAAGAAGGTGCTCGAGCGCTACATACCTGTCGTGACCGTCCTCTCGGGCGCGTTCGTGGGCGCCCTGGCGGCCTTCGCCGACATGGTGGGGACGGTCGGCAACTCCAGCGGCACAGGTGTGCTGCTCATGGTCGGCATCATCATCCGCATGTACGAGCAGATCGGCAAGGAGCAGGCGATGGAGATGCACCCCGTCCTCAGGGGCTTCTTCGGCGCCGAGTGATGTGCCGCCCCAGCGCGGCCGACCGCCACGGGCGCGGCGCACGGACCGGAGGGCCGTCGGCAACCAGGCGCCGTCCGACCCCCCTGGCGATGGCCGGTTCCGGCTTGCCATCACCGCAATGTCTTTATGAGCCCTCGCCCTTCCTGGCCAGGACGCCAGGATGTACAAGGACCTCAAGGACTTCGAGGATTGGCTCAAGGAGAGCCGAGGCAAGGACCGGCCCGACGAGTGGTACGACATGGCGCTCGAGGCCATCCAGGACTACAAGAACAACTACCTGCCCCCCGTCAAGGGCTTCCTCAGGTGGGTGGACGATACCATCGAGGGCATCGCCTGGGAGTACAACGTGGAGGCGCACATCAAAAACCGCGTCCGCACCGAGCTCTGCCAGGTCATGAAGTCCGAGATGGACAAGTTCTTCGACACCCCCGAGGAGCAGGCGCTCCAGCAGGAGCGCAAGGACGAGCACACCCGGTTCTCGAAGGTCCACACGATGGTGATGCTCTACAAGGGCAAGCTCTGAGCGGGCGCGCCCGCCCGCATTCGTGCACGCTTGCCGCGCATCGACCGCACTGCAACCCCCGCCGCCGGCCTGGCGGCCCGCTCATCGCCTCCGCGACGATGCGGCCACCAGGACGCCGACCATGATGGCGAGCACGGCCACGACGGCACCGAGGCCCGGGGCTTCCGATTCGCCATCCTTGGCGGGGGGCGTGTTGATGCTCTGGACCTCGGTCGGTACCGGGATCGATGCCTGGTTGTTGCTGGCGACGCTGTCAGGGACGGTGCTGGCGGGGTCAATGAACACCACCACGTGCTTGGTGTGGAGGCGGGAGGCCGCGATGGTGAACGCGAGCTCGACCGAGCCGTTGGCGGGCACGTCGATTGTGAACTCGTGCAGGGCATCGAGGTACTGCGACCCCCACATCGGCACGCCGGCGCCCCTGAACACGTCGAACACGCTGCAGACGCTCACAGTGGCGTTCCTCACGTCGACCTCCCCTACGTTCTCGACGGAGAAGTTCACCCTGACGCTTCGCAGGGGGGTCAGGTTCGCAAGGTCGAAGAGGATGCCCCGGAGCCCGAGCCTGAGGTCGATGGTCCTGTCCGAGCCCATGATGAGGCGGTTGAGGGCGTATCGGTACTCGTTGCCCTTGCCGTCCACCACGACGGTGTCCACGAGCAGGTAGTCCCCGTCGTGGTCCCTGAGCCGCCCGTCCTTGTCGTAGAGGGTGATGACGTTGCCCACGCGCGAGTATGTCAGCCCCACCGTCGACGCGCTCGAGGTCGAGGACGGATCGGGCCCGATGAAGGTGCTGAGGCTCTTGATGGTGGCGATGGAAAGCGCCGGGCTGGTGGACCTGAGCTCCATCTTTATCTCGCTGGGGAAGCCGTCCCTGTAGACGTCCGATTCCATGCCCTGCCAGACCATCCGCGCGCTCGGGGGCGGGAGGAGCGTGCCGCCCCCGTCGTCGTCGCCCGACGACCCGATGAACTCGGTGCCCTGCATCGCGAGGGCGAGGCCCACGATGACGCAGACGATGGCGATGGTCGCGAGCGTGACCATGACCTTGACGCGCTCCGGGTGGAGGAGGTTGCGGCCCTTCCATGTGAGGCTGTAGTAGACCCACTTACGGTCGGTGTCCTCCTTCTTGACGAGCCCCACCTCCATGAGCCGCGTCAGGTGCTCGTGGACGGTGGCCTTGTTCATCTCGAGGCGGCGGGAGACGTCGGACACCGTGAGCTGGCTCTCGTCAAGGAGCTTCATGATGTCGATGCGCGTGGACGAGGCCAGCACCCTGAACTCGTCCTGGGTGAGGGTGATCTTCGGCTTGTACTCCATGAAAGTCGCTCCCGGGCCAGAGCCGCCTCGCGGTACTTGAATGGCGTGGTGGTCCTTATAAAGCATGCACCTTCGTTCGCCCCCGGCCCAACGGTGGTCGCCTCGTACCCATCCAGGGGGGGCGGCACCAGGGCGGGACTGGCACGTTCGCTAACCCCCCGAAGGAGGGTTGATAAGGCCCGAGGCCCATGATGAGCATCGCGCCCCCGGCCGGCCAGGGGCGCCCGCGGGGGTATTCTCATGCAGGACGCAGGGCGCGCTGGGCATACCAAAGTCAGGGACATCAAGGAGGGCCAGGAGGTCCGGGGGTTCTTCGCGGTGAGGGGCAAGGACCTGCCCCGGGAGTACAGGAACAAGTCCGGCAAGTGGTTCCGGGCGCTGCTGGGCGACGCGACGGGGGAGATTGCCCTCAAGTACTGGGGCACGGAGGACCCGGACCGCACGATGCGTGCGTGGGGCTCGTTCCAGATCGGCTCCGTCGTCTACGTGCAGGGCGTGGCGGCCTTCGACAGGTACGAGGACGGCCTCATGCTCGTGGTCAACGAGGGCAAGGACGAGCTGCGACCGGTCGAGGAGGGCGCCGAGGCCCTGCAGCTGGTGGCGTCCCTCGACACCGACCGCATCAAGGCCCTGACGGAGGAGCTGTTCGAGCTGATCTCGAGCGTGCGCGACGTCCCGCTCAAGATGCTTCTCCAGGCGTTCTTCTCCGACAGGACGATGCTCGACGCGTTCAAGTACTCCCCCTCCGCCATCCGCCACCACCATGCATACGTCGGCGGGAACCTCGAGCACACCGTAGGGGTCGCGCGCGTGGTGGACCTGCTCGCGCATCGCTATCCGCGCATCGACCGCGACCTCGCCATCACGGGGGCGCTTCTCCACGACATCGGCAAGCTCAAGGAGTACCGGGTGGCCGCCTCGGTCGAGATGACCTCCGAGGGGCAGTTCATCGGCCACTCCCAGCTCGGATGGGAGATGATACGGGAGCGGCTCGACCGCGTCCCTGGCCTCACGGACGAGCGCCGGCTCAAGCTCTGGGACATGGTGATCCACCACCACGGCAGCTACGAGCGCGACGGCGACATGGCCTCGAACATCCACACGCTCGAGTCCTGCGCGCTCCATTACGCCGACGACACGGACGCCAAGGTCGGGGCATTCACGCAGCTGCTGCAGCAGGCGGGCGACGCCAGGGACGAGTGGGTGTTCGCCAAGGACCTGGGATTCTCCATCTACACAAGGTGACCGCGTCATGAGGCAAAGACCGTCTGGGCCTGTGGGAAGGCCGCCGCGGGCGACCGTCGTGCTCGACCTCCACTGCTCGTCGGAGGAGGAGGCGAGCGCGGTCTGGGCCGCGCTGGCCGTGGACGACCCCGGCTCCATCAAGGGCACGGTCGTCGGCGCCCACCTGCGCATCACGGTCGGCCCGGCGACGCTTCCGTCGCTGCGCGCGAGCTGCGACGACGTGCTGGCATGCTTCCAGGCGGCCAGGGGCGCCGCGGCGTCCACCGCGCCGCCGCCGTCGACCGGCGAGGGCGACCCTGACGGCGACGACGATGCCGAGGACGGCGAGGACGGCGGGGACGTCGGGGACGTCGGCGATGAACGCAGCGCGGGCACTGGCCGCTGCGCCGGCAGGGGGGGTGCCTGAACGCCCCTGCTGCCCACGGGCTGTCCCGCCCTCGACGGCCTCATCGGGGGGGGTCTGGAGCCTGGCATCGTCACCGAGGTCTACGGCGAGGGTGGCTGCGGCAAGACGAGCCTCGCGCTGCAGCTCGCGGTCCGGTGCGCGGAGACCGGCGCGCAGGCGCTTTACATCGATGCCGAGGGCGTCTCCCCCGAGAGGTTCCGCCAGATCGCGGGGGACGACCACAGGCGGGTGCTCAAGCGCCTCCTGTTCTTCAGCCCGAACTCCCACGAGGAGCTGGACGACCACGTATCCCGCGCGGTGAAGCTCGCGGAGGGCGACAGGACCGTGGGGCTCGTGGTCGTCGACCCCATAACGGTCTTCTACAGGCTGGCCATCGGGACCAAGAACGAGTCGCAGGTCAGGTCGCTCATGACCAACATGGTCGTGAGGCTCCACCGCCTCGCGCGGTCGAGGGAGATACCCGCGATCATAACCAACCAGGTCTACTTCGACCCCGACACGGGCAACATCGAGCCCCTCGGGGGGCAGGGCATCGGGCACATCGCCAAGACCATCGTGCGCCTGGACCGGTCCGGCCCTGGCCGCAGGACCGCCGTGCTCATGAAGCACCGCCACCTGGCCGAGGGCGCGCGCGCCGCGCTGCGCATCACGGACAGGGGCTTCGAGGACGGGTGAGGGAAGGGGCGGCGTTGGCGCGCGACGGGATGTGGCACGCTATGGCGGACGAGGGCGCGGGGCGCCATCCGGGGGAGCGGGAGGGGCCGGGTGACCGTGCGGGCCTGGAGGGCAGGGAGGACCCAGAGGAGGCTGGTGAGCCAGGGGGCCCAGGGGGGCCGGGTCGGCCTGGCACGGCCCCCGATGGCCCTGGGCGCGCCGTGAGGGGTCCCCTGCCCGTCCTGGCGGCCGAGGTCCGGGCGTTCGTGCACTCGACCGAGGACGCGGAGCGCGTTCGCGCGTGCGTGAGGGCCCTCGCGGGCGAGTCGGCCGAGGTGCGCGAGACACGCTCCCGCGGCTACCACCACCAGCCCCTCAGGGTGCTCGAGGCCGAGGTGAGGGACCGGGCGGGGCTCCGCCGCCTCCTGGGCCTCCTGAGGACGGACGAGGTGCGCTCCGACTACGGACGCACATGGCCCCGGCGGCTCGACGAGGAGCACGGCACTGTCCACTTCCGGCTCGCCAAGCAGCCCCTGCTCCAGGGCGTGCTGCGCCTGGAGCCCCCCGACGGCAGCGGCGACCTGGTCAAGGTCGAGCTGCGCCTCCAGGCCTTCCCGGCGAGGCCCGAGCGCTACCGCGAGATCGCGCGCGGTCTTCTGGACTGAACGGCCCCGCTCTGCCTCCGCCGCCCCCGGAGGGCTGCCCCGCCGGTCGCGGGGGCGTCACTTCTTGGGGGTCCTGCCCTTGGCCAGCTCGCCTGTGCGCTCCCGGTCGATTTCCTTGTGCGACCGCTTGCTGACGCCCTCGCGAGGGACCTCGGGCTCGGCGGCGACCGCCCTACCGCCGCCCTCGGCCTTCGCGCCCTGGCCTGGCGCAGGCGCATCGGGGGGTCCCGAGTTGATCTGGCAGCAGAAGGCGTGCACTATGTCCCCCCGCGTCACGATGCCCACGACCCTGTCGTCGGGATCCACCACGGGGATGCGGTTGATGTTGCGCTGGTAGAGCTGCCTCGCGACGTCGTTGAGGTCGTCATCGGGATGGCAGGTGAGGACCTTCTTGGTCATGCAGTCCCCGACCACCGTGTGGGCCTGCTCCTCGAAGGCCTTCATGATCTCGACCTCCCCCCTGGACATCTCGAAGAAGACGCCCATGGTGTGGAGCGAGGGGTAGACCATCTTGACCTTGTCCGCGGATGAGCTCACCGCCCGCAGGATGTCCGCCTCGGTCAGGATGCCGATGAGCACCCCGTCGCCGTCGACGACCGGCGCGCCGGAGATCTTGTGCCTCGCCAGCATCTCCGAGGCGTCCTTGAGCGACATGAACTGCGTGAGGTTGATGACCTCCTTCGTCATTATCTCCTTAACCCTCATCCATCCACCTCCAATTTGATGTCCATCGCCGGCGCCGGGGGTGCCGGCCATATCACTTGATCTGCTCCAGGGCCCCTTTGGCCTCCGTGTTCCCGGGATTGAGCTTGAGCACGCGCTCGAAGCACGAGCGCGCGTCCTGCGGGCGCTGCAGGAACCTGAGCACGTTGCCCTTGTACAGCCAAGTCGCCTCGTTGTCCTCGTTGACCGAGAGGGCCTGGTCGTACGCCTGGAGCGATTCATCGAACCGCTTTAGGTTGAACATCGACGTCCCCTTGGCGATCCACGCGTCCTCGTAGTCCGCCTTGAGCTCTATCGCGCGCTCGAAGCACTCCAGGGCCGACTTGTCGTCGCCGGACTTGCTCAGGGCGATGCCCTTGTTCTTCCAGGCCTCCTCGTAGGCGTCGTTGTGCGCGATGGCCTGGTCGTAGCTCTCGATGGCGTCTTTGATCTTGCGCAGCGAGTACAGCGCGTTGCCCCGGTTGTTCCACGCCTCGGCGTAGTCCTCCCGTATCTCGAGCGCCTTGTCGTAGCACGTGAGCGCGTCCCCGAGGCGGCCGAGGTTGACCATCGCGAACCCCTTGTTGTTCCATGCGAGGTCGTAGTCGGGGGCGATGGCGATGGCCTTCTCGTAGCACGCGATGGCCTCCTTGTAGCGGCCGGTCTTGCCCAGCGCGTTGCCCTTGTTGGTCCATGCCTCCTCGTACTCGGGGGCGATGTCGATGGCCCTGTCGTAGGCCTTGAGCGCATCGTCTATCCTGCCCAGCTCGCGCAGCGCGTTGCCCTTGCTGTTGTAGGCGAGCTTGTCCTTTGGGTCGAGCTTGATGGCCTTGTCGTACGACTTGATGGCCTCATCGTGCTTGCCCAGCTGGCCGAGCGCGTTACCCCTGTTGATCCACGCCTGCGTGAAGCCCTCGTCGAGCTTGATGGCCTGGTCGAAGCACTTGGCCGAGTCCTGGTACTTCTTCAAGTTGAACAGGGCCGAGCCCTTGTTGTTCCATGCCTGGGCGAAGTCGGGGTTGAGCTCGATGGCCTGGTCGTAGCATGTCACGGACTCCTGGTAGCGCTTGAGCTTGTAAAGCGTCGCGCCTTTGTTGTTCCAGGCCTCGGCGTTGGCGGGGTTGAGCTCGATTATCCTGTCGTACGAGCCGATGGCCTCCTCCGTCTTGCCGAGCTCGTAGAGCACTGCGCCGCGCTCCGCGAGCGCGCCCTCCGAGTTGGGGTTGACCTGGAGAGTCGCGTTGAGTGCGACGAGCGCCTCCTGCGGCCGCTTGAGCGAGCGCAGCGCCAGGGCCTTGGAGAAGTATGGCTGCTCGTCCTCGGGCGTGAGAGAGATGATCTTGTCGTAGCACGCCAGCGTCTCCTCGAGACGGCCGGCATTGTAAAGCGCTATCTCCTTGCTCTGCCACGCGACGAGGAAGTCGGGGTTGATCCCTATCGCCGTGTCGTAGGCCTTGATGGCCTCGTCCACCTTACCGAGGTTGTAAAGCGCGTTGCCCACGTTCGACCAGCCGATCTCGAACTGCGGGTTCAGCTCGACGGCCTTCTGGTGGCACTCCAGGGCCTCCTGGAAGCGGGTGAGCTCCATGAGGATCATGCCCTTGTTGCTCCAGCTCTCGACGTCCTGCGGGTTGATGCGCAGCTCCCGGTCGAACGCCTCCAGCGCCCCCTCCTTGTCGCCCATGCTGTACAGCGCGATGCCCTTGGACTTCCACGCGCCGGCGCTCTCGGGGTTGAGCTCGATGGCCCTGTTGTAGCACGCGTCGGCCTCGTCGTACCGGCCGACCTTTCGCAGCACCATGCCCTTGCGCTGCCACGCGTCCGCGTAGTCGGGGTTCGCCTTGATCGCGAGGTCGTACTGCTCGAGCGCCTCGTCCGTGCGGTCCAGGGCCTCGAGCGCGTTGCCCTTCTCGAAGTATGCGAGGTGGCAGGACGCGTCGACCTGGATGGCGGAGTCGTAGGCCGCCAGGGCCTCGTCGATGCGGTTCTGCGACACCAGCACGCGGCCCTTGGCGTAGTACGGCTCTGGCTTGGACGGGTCGTAGCCGATGGCCGTGTCGAAGCAGTCGATGGCCTCCTTGGGCTTGCCCAGCGCCTCGAGGGAAACGCCCATCCTGTACCAGGCCTGGGCGCTCTCGGGCTGGAGGTCGATGGCCTTGCGGTAGGCGCCGATGGCGTCCTCGGGTTGCTCCAGCCTGTGCAGCGCCCGGCCCTTGAGTATCCACGCGTCCGGGTTCTTCCTGTCGAGCGACAGCAGCTTGTCGGCCGCGTCCGCGGCCTCGGGCGCGCGGCCGAGCTTGAGCAGGCACTCGACCCTGTTGGCATGGGCGGCCTTCGACGTGGGGGAGATGGAGATGGCCCTCTCGAAGGAGACGAGCGCGGCCTCCATGCCGTCCTCGAGGCGCATCTGGCCCTCGCCCAGGAGGTTCCAGGCCTCCGCGTCCTCGTCCTCGATCGCCACCACCCGCTCGAAGCACGCGACCATGGCCTTCCAGTCGCCCTGCGCGCGCCTCGCGAGGCCCTTCTGGAAGTGCGCGAAGGCGTTGCCGTCGTTCAGGCGGATGGCCCTGTCCAGCGACTTTATCGCGTCCTGGTCCTCGCCCAGGAGGACCTGGACCTCGCCCAGGTGCGCCCAGCTCATCGAGTTGTTGTCGTTGAGGTCGATGGCGTCGCGCCACGCGGCCTTGGCCTCCTCGGTGCGGCCCATGGCCCCGAGGGCCTCGGCCTTGTGGATGTGCGCCTCCTCGAGGTCGCCCTGCAGGGCGATTGCGCCCTCGAAGCACGGCAGCGCCTGCGCGAGGTCGCCCGCGCTCATGAGAGCCACCCCCTTGGCGTTCAGGACCGCGCTCAGGCCCGCGTTGAGGGACAGCGCCCTGTCGTAGGCGCCGACCGCTTCCCTGAACGCGCCCATGCGCGCCTGGGCATGGCCCAGCTCGACCCAGGCGTCCTCGTAGGACGGGTCTATCTCGACCGCGCGCCTGAACGCGGCGACGGCCTCCCTGTCGCGGCCCTTCTTGGCCAGCGCCGCGCCCTTGGCGAAGTGGGCCGCGTCGTAGTCGGGGTTGGCCTCGATGGCCTTCTCGTAGGATGCGATGGCGTCGTCGAGGCGGCCCGAGTGCTCGAGCGACTGCGCCCGCGAGTACCACACCATGTGCGAGTCGGGGGAGATGGCCAGCGCCGCGTCGAAGGCCTTCAGGGCGTCGTCGTCGCGGCCCATGGCCACAAGCGTGATGCCGCGCTGGTAGTGACCGTCCGAGCTCCTGGCGTCGAGCGCGAGCACCGTGTCGAACGCCTCGAGCGCCTCCTCCAGGCGACCGAGGTTGCGCAGCGCCATCCCGCGGTGGTGGTGCGCCACAACGCTGTCCTTGTCGATGCCGATGGCGTTGTCGAACGCCGCGATGGCCTCCGAGTGCTTGGCGAGGTGCAGCAGCGACGTGCCGATTGAGTTCCAGGTGTCGGCGTTCTTGGGGTTGATCTCGACGCTGCGGGTGAAGCACTCCACGGCCGAGTCATAGTCCCCGATGCGGACCATGCACAGACCCTTCTTGTTCCAGGCGAACTCGTCCTTGAGGTTGATCTCGAGCGCCTGGTCGAACGCCCCCACGGCCTCGTCGTTCCTTCCAAGCTCCATGAGGGCGTCGCCCTTGTGGTGCCAGAACTCGGGCGACCTGGGGTCGAGCGAGAGCGCCTCGTCGAAGCAGGCGATCGCTTCCTCGACCTTCCCGATGCGCATGAGCGCGAGGCCCTTGGCGTCCCACGCCTCCTTGTAGTCTCGCCTCTCGTCGAGCGTCCGGTCGTAGGAGGAGAGGGCCTGCGTCGGGTCGCCCATCGCCATGAACGCCTGCCCGCGCCAGTAGTGCGCCTCGGCGAAGTCGGGCTTGATCTCTATGGACCTGTCGAACGAGTTGATGGACTCGCGCGCGCGGTTGAGCGCGAGCGAGCACCTGCCCTTGTTGAACCACGCGAGGTGGTTGTTGGACTTGATGCTCAGCGCCTTGTCGAAGTGCTTGGTCGCATCCTGGTACTTGCGCAGCTCCAGCGCGGAGTTGCCCATGCGCTCCCAGGCATCGTCGTTGTTGGGCGCGAGCTCCACCGCGGAGGCGAAGCTCCTGATGGCCTCCTCGTGCCGGCCGAGTGCGGCGAGCGACAGCCCGCGCTTGAAGTGGGCCTCGATTGTGCCCTTGGCGAGCTTGAGGGCGCGGTCGTAGCACTTGATGGCGTCCTCGTGCCGCCCGAGGTATGCAAGCGAGTCGCCCTTGGACACCCACACGCCCGCGGACGTGTCGTCGAGCGCGAGCGCGCGGTCCATGGCCTCGATGGCCTTCTGGTGCGCGCCCTTCAGCATGAGCACCTGGCCCTTGGAGACCCACGGCTCCTGGTAGTCGGCCTTGAGCGCGATTGCCCGCTCGAAGGATTCGAGGGCGCGGTCCAGGTTCCCCTCCGCCTGCAGCCCCTGGCCCCTGAAGTACCAGGTCTGCGCATCGGTGTCGTCGAGCTTGACGGCCGCGTCGTAGCATGCGAGGGCCTGCTTGTTGTTCCCGAGCTCCATGAGCGCGTGGCCCTTCCACTTCCAGGCCTCGTCCATGTCGCCTAGCCGCTGGATGGCGGCATCGTAGAACTCGAGGGCCTGCTCGGCCATCCCCTGCATGTGCAGCGCGCGGCCCTTCTCGTAGTAGGCCTCGGCCCACGTCCCCTTGAGCTCGATGGCCTTGTCGAAGCTCTTCTCGGCCTGCTTGTAGCGCTCGAGCTTGGCGAGCGCCTTGCCCTTGTGGAAGTGCGCCTCGACGTGCTTGGGGTCGAGCTCGAGCACGCGGTTGAGGCTGGCGAGCGCCTGCTCCTCCTTGCGCATGTCGATGTAGGAGAGGGCCTTGCCGAAGTGCGCCTCCTCGAGGGACTCGTCCACCTCGATCGCGGCGTCGTAGGCCATGATGGCGGCCTCGAGCCGGCCGACCTCGCGCAGCACGTCGCCCTTGCGCGAGTAGGCGCGCTCGAAGGACGGGTCGAGGGCGATCACGCGGTCGAAGGCCTGTATGGCCTCCTCGGACCTGCGCAGCTTCGCCAGCGCCAGCCCCTTGTGGTACCAGGCCTCGTCGTTGGCCTCCTGGAGCTCGATGGCGCGGTCGAAGCACAGGATGGCGTCCTGGTGCCGGCCGAGCCTGTTGAGCGCCCGGCCCTTGTTGGCCCACGCCTCGTCGAAGTCAGCGTAGAGCTGCAGCGCGCGGTCGAAGCACTGTATGGACTCCTCGACCGAGCCCAGCTCGAGAAGGCTCTCGCCCTTGTAGTTCCACGCGTGCTCGAAGTCGGCATCGATGTCGAGCGCAGCGTCGTAGCACGCGATGGCCTCCTGGTAGCGCTCCTGCGACGCGAGCGCGAACCCCTTGTTGCTCCAGGCCTTGATGAACCGGGGGTTGATCTCGAGTACCTTGTCGTAGGAGGTCGCGGCCTCGTCGACGCGGCCGAGGTTGAACTGCGCGTTGCCCAGGTTGAACCACGCCTTGACGTAGTCGGGCATGAGCTCGATGGCCTTGTTGTAGCACTCGATGGCCTCGTCGACGCGCTTGAGCGTGTAAAGCGCGTTGCCCTTGTTGTTCCACGCCTGCTCGAATCCCGGGTTGATCCGCACCGCCATGTCGTAGCACTCGATGGCCTCCTCGATGCGGCGGGCGTTGTAAAGCGCGTTGCCCTTGTTGTTCCATGCCTTCTCGTAGTCGGGGTCGATCTCGATGGCCTTGTCGTAGCACGCGATGGCCTCGTCGACCTTGCCCATGGCGGCGAGGGTCGACCCTTTGTTGTAGTAGGCCTTCTCGTAGCGCGGGTTGAGCTCGATTGCCCTGTCGAAGCACGAGATGGCCTCGTCGACCTTGCGCAGCGTGTAAAGCGCGTTGCCCTTGTTGTTCCACGCCTCAGCGTAGTTGGGCTTGATCTCGATGGCCTTGTCGTAGCACTCGATGGCGTCGGCCGTGTTCTTGAGCTGGTGGAGCGCGAACCCCTTGTTGTTCCAGGCGACCTCGTAGTTGGGGTTGATGGAGATGGCCTTGTCGTAGCACCTGATGGCCTCCTCGTACGTCCCCAGCGAGCCGAGCGCGAAGCCCTTGTTGTTCCAGGCCTCCTCGTACTCGGGCTTGATGCCGATGACCTTGTCGTAGCACTCGATGGCCTCCTTGAACCGGCCCAGCTCGTCGAGCGCGTTGCCCTTGTTGTTCCAGTACTCCTCGGCGTATGGCTTGAGCTCGATGGCCTTGTCGTAGCACTTGATGGCGTCCTCGTAGCGGTCCATCTCGTCGAGCACGTTCCCCTTGTTGTTCCAGGCCTCGTCGTAGTCGGGGCGTAGCACGATGGCCTTCTCGTAGAGGGCCAGCGCGGTATCGTAGTGCTGCTCGTCCTTGAGCTCGACCGTGAACGCGGTCTCGCCGGACTGGATGGCCCACTCGCGCGTGCGCTTGCTCAGGTAGTAGACGTTGCCGAGCCGCAGATATGTCTCGGGGTTGCCCACGACCTTGCCGAAGTGCTCCTCGGCCTCCTCGAGCTTGGTCCTTATGAGGTCCACGAGCTTGCGCTCGGCCTTGGGGAGGTTGAGCTTCGTGTTCTTGTTGATGGTCGCCGGGACCTGCATCTGCGTGAGGATGGTATTCATCTGGTCCGTGATGGACCTGAAGGCCGTCTCGTCCATCTCGGCGACGTTTATGCTCGAGAGCTGCTTCGCGGCGTCCGACCCTCCGACGAAGCTGAGCTCGTCGCCGAAGGTCGTGGGGCCGACCCCGAGCGCGCCCGACGATGGGGCCTGCTTCTTGCGCTGCAGCGCGCCGCCGCCGAGCAGCGCGCCGCCGCCGATGAGGTCGGAGCCCACTGCGGGTATCCTGGTCCCGCACTTGGGGCAGTTCTGGACTCCCGTCCGTACGTTGCTCTTGCACTTGGGGCAGATGGCCATCCGGTCCTCCCTCCGCTTCCACCCGGCGCGCGGTCCCGGCGTCTCACTCGCGCGTCCCGGACCTCCAGAATCGCACTGCTGGCAGACCCAGGTCTAAGGGCACAGTCGTATACGTTACGCCATATATAACCCCATCGAGCGCTCTTCCACAACTGGATGCGCTCCCGAGGACCCGGGGGGAAAGCTCCATTAACGGTGTCGCAGCTTAGGCCCCACATGGGAGGCGCGGGCAACGAGGCGAGCGGCATCGACGGGGGCCGCGTCCTCGCGGCGCTCAGGCGGCTGCCCGGCATCGGCGCGGCCGTCGGGCACCTGGAGGTCCACGAGAGCGTGCCCTCGACTAACGCGCTGGCGCTCAGCGACACGAGGTCCGGGCTCGTGGTCCTTGCGCTGGAGCAGACCTCTGGAAGGGGCCGGACGGGCACCTCGTGGCTCTCACCCAGAGGAGGCCTCTACATGTCCTATGTCCCCCCCGGGGACCTCGTGCCAGGGCGGATCACCGACGCCACGCCCCTCGCAGGCCTCGCCACAGCGGACGCCGTCGACGGGGCGCTCGCCCTTGCGCGAGCGGGGGAGACGGGGCCGGTGACGCGCGCGAGGCTGAAGTGGCCCAACGACGTGCTCCTGGGCGGACGCAAGGTCGCGGGGGTGCTCGTCCAGGCCAGGACCGGGCCGTCCGAGGGCCGGCCACCGAGGACCGCCATCGGGGTGGGGATCAACGCAAACGCGCACGTCCGGCTGCCATCGCCATCGGAGGGGCCACCGGCGCTTGAGCCCACGTGCCTGCGCGAGGTCGCGCACCGACCGGTGGGCCTCGAGCCCCTCGTGGTGGGCACGGTGTTCGGGCTGGTCGCAAGGCTCGCCCAGGGGCTCACGCCGCAATCAATCGCACAGTACTCGGACAGGTGCGACACCCTCGGGCGGCGGGTGTCCTTCACCGAAGGGGGGTCGACGGTCGAGGGGCTGGCGGTCGCCATCGACACGGACGGCGCGCTGGTCGTCGAGGTCGCTGGCGCGACGAGGCTGAGGGTGACCGCGGGGGAGGTCGTCCACGTCCGCGAGGTCGGACGGGCCGGGCAGGCCGACAGGGCGGGAAAGGCCGACCGGAATTGATGTGCGACCTCACGGCCTGTCGAGCCATCTGCGCAGCCTCACCGTTATCGTGCCCCCCAGGATGGCCGCAACGACGCCCGCCGCGATGCACGGGCCAAGCGTCTGCACTCGGGGGTCAAGGTCGGCGCCGATGGCGGGGAAGACGAACTCCGAGAAGACGCCGAAGAGGAAGACGGAGAGGAACAGCACCAGCATGATGCCCAGGACGTTGCTGAGCAACCAGCTGGCGAAGCCCATCTCACGGCACCGTGGCGGTGAATGGGATGTGCGCTATTAAACCCTGCGCGCCGCAAGCCTTTTGTGCGTCCCCCGTCATGGCACCCCCCGTGCCCGCCAGAGTGAAGGGGGCCCCGCGCCCCCGCAGGAGGTATGTGCCCTTCGTCGTCGAGGTTCTGGGCGGAGCGGATTGCGCGCCCCCCGGCCGCGAGGCGATGACGGCCGCGCTCGACGCCGCGTGCGGATCCGCTGGGTTGCCGAGGGCGAGGAGGCTCACGGTGTTCGACGGCCGGCGCGGCATCGCGAGGTGCGCGCACGACGAGCGCGATGCGCTCGTCGCAGCGCTGAGGGCCGTGCTCGAAGTGGGCGGCACGGCCGTCCGGATCGAGCCGCTGGCCACGTCCGGCACGATTAAGAAGGCCAAGGCCCATCTCTGGGCACGGCGCGACCGGTGACCCTGCGGGGGCGGTGACGTTGGAGGAGAGGCTGCAGAGGGCGCTCGCCTGGGTCGCGGTCCTCGCGGTCGTGGCGGCCTATTCCTACGGTGCTTGGGATTGGTACGACTCCACCTACGAGCCGCTCGAGGTCAAGTACCACTCGACGCTCGTCCACCGCCTGGGCTGGTACGAGCAGGGGGAGCGCGTGCGCGCGCTCGTCTTATTCGACGAGGGCTCGGTCACCGTGCTCGAGGGCCGCTCGGTCGAGGTCCACCTGCTCGATTCCCAGAACCGCTCGCGCCTCGAGCTGCAGCAGGGATGGGTGCCCCTCCAGACGGCGCACATCGACATGGACACGACGACCGTGGGCGAGATGGACTACACCGCGCATGCGGCGGACACCTACTACATCGTCTACCAGAACTTCGACTGGTGGAATCTGACGCTCCGCGTCGCGGACGGGAAGGCCATGCGCTCGCAGCTCGTCATCAGGGGGGTGTGGATAGCGCTGCTCGTCGCGACCTGCGTCGCGTTCGCGTTCCTCTACAACCGCGCGTTCGGCGTCGACATCCGACGGCTGCTGGGGCTCACGCGGCGGCCCAAGGGCCCCGGTGCGAGGGCCGCGCGGGAGCCGGTGGCGCCGTCCGCCGCCGCGCCCCCCGAGGAGGCCGGTCGCCGCAGGGGCTGGGGAAGGGCCCGGCAGGGCAGCGGGCCGAAACCGTAAAGGCGACCGAGCGCGGTCGGGGTGGCGGTCAACATGCCCGTCTACTTCGACGAGGATTTCCTCCGCCACAGGCAGACCGCGTACCACCCCGAGCGGCCGGAGAGGCTGGCGAGGGCCATGGCCATGGCGAAGGAGCTCAAGCTCTCCATCGAGACGCCCTCCTTCAAGGAGGCCACCGGCGAGCAGCTCGCGCGCGTGCACGAGGGAAGCTACCTCGACCTGCTGAGGGACTTCGGGGAGGGCCCCTACGACGGCGACACCTACGTGAGGCCCGAGACCTACGGCATCGCCCGGCTCGCGGCGGGCGCTGGCATCGCGGCCGCGAGGGACTCCCTGAGGTCGCGCAGGTCCAACATCGTGCTGGCGCGACCGCCAGGCCACCACAGCGGGCGGAACTACGCAGGTGGATTCTGCTACCTCAACAACGTCGCCATCGCCGCGCGCGCGCTGCAGTCGGAGGAGGGCGTCGACCGCGTCGCCATCCTCGACTGGGACGTGCACCACGGGAACGGCACGTCCGACCTGTTCTACGACGACCCCACGGTGCTCTACGTCTCCACGCACCAGTGGGGCATCTACCCCGGCACGGGGCCGGCCGAGGCCACCGGGGAGGGGGACGGCGCGGGCTACAACGTCAACCTGCCGTTCCTCCAGGGCATGGGCGACGCGACTTTCAAGTACGCGATGGAGCGCGTCGTGCGACCCGTCGTCGAGCGGTTCGAGCCCGGCGCCATCCTCGTGAGCCTCGGGGTCGATGCGCACTACGAGGACCCGCTCGGGGGATTGACGCTCTCGTCCCCGGGTCTCGTGGAGGCGTACCTGGTCGCGCACGAGCTCGGGCGCGACCTGGGTCTGGGAGGCGCGACCTACTACCTCGAGGGGGGCTACAACCTCGACGCGCTCGCCGAGGTCGTGTGGGGCGTCCACGAGGCCTTCTCGGGAAAGTCGGTGCCCTACAGGTTCACCAATGTCGCGGACGTCGAGTGCCTGGGCAAGCCCATCGTCGACCGCGTCCACGCCCTGCACTCCAGGCAATGGAGGCTCTGAGCGCTCGGGGGAGGGGGGGCGGCGCTCACTCCTCGGGTTCCTCGCGCCTGTCCTTCATCCGCTCCTTGTCCTTGACTATCTGCTTCCCGAGGTTGTCAAGCACGGTGTCGAGCAGGCGGAACAGCTCGTAGTCGGAACCCTCGGCGAAGTACAGGGCGTGGCTCGTCGACAGCCTCGCCCTGAGGGTGAAGTTGCGGCCCTCCTTCGGGCGGTGGTGCTCCGTGAAGTGCAGCATGAGCAGCTGGGGCATGGTGATGGGGGTGATGCGGTTCATCAGCTTCTCGATCATGTGGTACATCTCGTCGTAGAGGTCCGGGTCCTGCTCGTCGAGTCCCGTGATCTGGACGTAGACCTGCCTGCGCTCCTGGTAGGAGGCGACGAGCTCCAGGATGTCCAGCTGCGTCACGATGCCCACTGGCATGCGGCCCTCGACGATGATGACGGAGCTGATGTGGTTCTCCGCCATCTTCTTCACGGCCTCATGGAGGTCGCCCTTCAGGCCCATCGAGATGGCCGGGGTGCTCATCAGGCTGCCCACGGCGATGTGAAGGTGGGGGCTCATCCTGGTGTCTATCTCCTTGGGCTTCCTCTGCGCGCGCTCCTGCGTGTAGTACCCCATGATGTCCTTGATCCCGAGGACGCCGGAGAGCCTGCCCTCCTTGTCGACCACGGGGAGCGCGCGCACGTCCAGGTCGCGCATGATGGCGCGGGCCTTCTCCAGGTGCTCCTCCTCGGTGATGGTCAGGGGATCGGGCGTCATCACGTCCTTGACGTTGATCTGTTCGAGCTGGTCGAACTCGACGAGCCTGCTCACGATGTCCTCGCGGGCGATGATGCCCGCCACCTCGCCCGCGGCCGTGACTGGCACGGCGCGGAAGCTGTTGGTCAGCATCACCTCGGCGACGCGCGTTATGGAGCTGTTGATGTCGACCTTGGGGGGCATTATCATGATGTTCTCCACGAGGGCCGAGAGCGGCAGGCTCTTGCGCTTGATGAACATGTCGTAGGATACCATCCCGAGGAGCTTCCCGCCCTCGACCACGGGGAGCTCGTGGATGTCCATCTTCTTCATCCGGCCCAGCACCTCGGACACGCGCTCGCTCCTCTGGCAGATGATGAGCTTCTCCGACATGATGTCCTTGGCCTTGATGTTCCGCAGCTGGATGAGGCGGGCCGTTCGGCATTCCCCCTGGGTCGACTGCCATAACGCCCTCACGCGCTTATAAGCTTGTGCGTCATCGAGCTCCCTGCCCGACCGTGGGTGGAGCGCGCTGGCGCACCAGGGGCGCGCCGCGGGGGGCCGTCCGCTGTCGTGCCGGGGCCCCGGCGGGAGCGTCGCAGAGCGCATCACATGGTGGGCAGGGGACCCGTGACGCCGGGCTGCGACCGAGCGGGCTTTGGCTCAGGCGCTGGTGGGCCGATGCTTCGGCAACTATTAATTGGGACGAACGTGATGTCGTCTTGAATCCATGCCCAGGACTGCCGCGCTGACAGGGACGCCGGGTACTGGCAAGACCACGCTCCAGCGCAGGGCCTCAGAGGCTGGATGGACGACCGTGGACGTGTCCGAGCTGGCACGAGCGCACGGGGCTGTCTCGGGCAGGGACGAGTACCGCTGCGTGGACGAGGTCGACGTGAGGAAGCTGCGCTCGGTGTGGAGGTCCGAGCTGCCCAGGCACGCCAAGACCGACCGCGTCCTCCTTGTCGGTCATCTGTCCCATTTCCTCCCATGCGACATCATCGTCGTGCTCCGGACATCCCCGCGGGTGCTGCGCCAGAGGCTCGAGGCCCGTGGATACCCGCCCGCCAAGGTCCAGGAGAACGTCGAGGCCGAGGCCGTCGACGTGGTGCTGCTCGAGGCGCTCGAGGCTGGAGCGCCGGGCGGGGTGCACGAGCTCGACACGACGTCGGACGCGCCCGAGCGGTCCGCGGAGCTGCTGCTCGCCGTTCTGGCAGGGACTGACAAGGGCCACGGGGCCGGCCGCATAGACTGGTCGGGGGAGGTGCTCGGGTGGTACTGAACAAGTACCGCGCCGCTGCCGATCGGTGGCTGCTGCCGCTCGCGCGCAGGCTCTCGGGCGTCGAGCCGGACACGCTGAGCTGGCTCGCCTTCTCTTGCGCCGTGCCCGCGGGCGCGCTGCTCTGGCTCGCGAGCGAGGTCTCCTACCACCTGCTGCTGCTGGCCTCGGTGCTGCTGTTCCTCAACGCGCTGCTCGACGCGCTCGACGGCTGGGTCGCGCGTCTCGCTGGGAAGGCCTCGCCCCGCGGCGACTTCCTCGACCACGTGCTCGACCGCTACGCCGATGTGTTCATCGTCGGGGGCATCGCCCTCTCGGCGTACTGTGGCCTCGGCATCGGATTGCTGGCCCTGCTCGGGGTCATGCTCACCTCGTACATGGGCACCCAGGCCCAGGCGCTCGGCCTCGCGCGCAACTACGGGGGGGTCCTGGGCAGGGCCGACCGGCTCCTCCTCCTGGTCATCGCCCCGGTGGCCCAGTGGGTCTGGCAGCTTGTCACGGGTCGGCCCGAGCTGCTCACCGTCGACGCGTGGGGGCCCCACGGCGTGACCGTGATGGAGGTCCTGATGGTCTGGTTCGCCGTCGGGGGCCATGCGACGGCCATATGGCGCGCGTCCGCATCCTGGAGGGAGCTCACCGAGCAGATGCCGCAATCCCGAGGCCCGACGGCAGAGGGCCCACGGAACCAGAGGAAAGGGGACGGCGCCCCCGGCGCCGCTGAAGGAGCGGCGGAAAGGGCGAGGAACGATGCCGCAGGGGCGGGAGAGGGCGGCATGGCAATGACCGACGGGCAAGGTGGCGCGCCGCCCCCTCGGTGATGTTCCCGGAGGCCTGGTGCGAGCTAGCCAGCAAGGCATCGCAGAATCAACCAAATGGCAAAGCATAAATATGCGAATCTTTATCCTCCACCGAGTGGGCCAGCGCCCCCGCTAGGGTATCGGAATCTCTGGGGATGCTCGGCGCCTGCCTGGGGAGACAGGGTCCCTGCGAACAGACGGACCCGACCCGGGAGGCCGCGGGCTTCCCCGCCGTGCCGGCCAGGGGCGCGAGGCCCGTACGTCCCATGGTCAGGGAACCTCGCACCCGGGGGAAAACGAATGGCAAGCGTGTTCGGTAAGAAGGGCATGAGCTACAAGCGGATAACCATATTCCTCACGGCGTTCGTGATGATACTGCTTATCCTCTTCTCAGTCGGCCTGTCGACCCAGAGCTCCACGTATGAGGTGAAGCAGTCCATCCTTTGGGAGAGCGCCCGCCTTAACCCTGAGGTGCCCAAGGACGACAATGACAACGACGGGCTGCCGGACATCGAGGAGAACTACGACTACGGCACGAACATCTACCTCCCGGACTCCGATGGCGACGGCATGTCGGACCTGTGGGAGGTCCAGTGGGAGGCAAAGGACCCCCTGACCGAGCAGCGCATCATCAACCCCGTCGACCCCACGGACGCGTACGAGGACCCCGACAACGATGGTTACGATTACAACCACAACGGCTACATCGACCGGTTCGACGACTTCGTCGTCCTGTCCAAGCTGGAGATCCCACCCGGCGTCGACTACGACGAGAAGAACATCAAGCGCCTCATCCAGAACCCGCCCCTCTACAAGGACACGTTCATCCGCCTCGCGGGCGTCTACGTGATGGACAACGGCTCGTACGCCTTCGGAGGTGGCGACAACCTCGAGAGCCGCATCGACATCCTGGTGGCCGAGGAGACCACCGACACCGGCCGAGACTGGCTGCGCATCCAGGTCAACGCCTTCGCAAACCGCCCCGTGGTGCTCAACTCCTACAACGTCACGCCGGAGGGCAAGCCGATCCCGGGCGACCGGGTGGACATCCAGGGCCTGTTCCTCGAGGTCGGTGGCGTGTACTGGCTGGACGTGCGCGGCGGCGAGCAGTTCACCAACATCATGGAGTTCCGCTCAAGGTTCTACACGGGCGAGACGGGCATCCCTGAGGCCGATAAGACGTACAACCAGACCGACCCCACCATCCAGGACACCGACGGTGACGGGATGTTCGACGGCTGGGAGGACCGCTACGGCAAGCGCCTCATCGACAACAAGACCGGCCAGTACTACTGGGAGTGGAAGATAGACCCGACCGCCCCCGACGACGCCTACACCGACCTGGACGCGGACCTCATCGAGACGCGCTGGAGCTTCGTGAACTGGCTCTGGGTCGACGATGACGGCGACGGCGTGCGCGAGCCGCCAGGCGGCAACAACACCAACGACCCCGTCTCGGTCGGCTTCAACATACACGAGTTCATGAGGGGCACCAACCCCCGCGAGCCCGATTCCGACAACGACAGCTACCCCGCCTTCTCCGGCAACACCAACGACTTCGACGAGATTGTCTACTCGTTCACCAATCCGAACAAGGAGGACTCCGACGGCGACGAGATGTACGACGGCTGGGAGATATTCTACAACCTGCAGCCCAGCAACTCGTCCGACAGGTTCGGCGACGAGGACCAGGACAAGCTCGTCAACTACCTCGAGTTCATCCACGACACCCACCCGCGCAACAACGACACCGACCGCGACGTCATGTTCGACGGCTGGGAGGTCGAGTACGGCCTCAATCCCAAGAATGCCAGGGACGCCAACTCCGACGACGACAAGATCGGCGATAAGCCCGCGCCTGACAACCTCATGAACTGGCAGGAGTTCCTGAACGACACGAACCCCCGCGACCCTGACACCGACCGCGACCACCTGACCGACTACGAGGAGATAGTCATCGGCTGGTACGTCACCGCCGACGGCATCGTGCAGGTCTACCAGACCGACCCCAACAACCCCGACACGGACCATGACGATTACAGCTTCGACACGAACGGCAACGCCGTGGAGACCCCGGACGACGAGGACGGGGACGGCAACTTCGACCCGAACGAGGAGGTCCTCGACGGCGCCGACAACGACCTCGACTCGGTCCGCCTCCAGAACGACGGCATCGACAACGACAAGGACGGCGTGGTCGACGACGGCAGGCCTGGCATCCCCGCGCTGGGGCTGTCCGAGGGCGTGGACGAGGAGGTCGACTTCAACGACTACAACGAGATATTCGTCTTCCACACCAACGCCACCAACCCGGACACCGACGGCGAGGGCCTCGACGACTGGGTCGAGTGGTTCGTCGACCGCGAGCTCGGTTCCGTGGGGTTGCAGAGGACCTCCCCCATCCTGTCCGACACCGACTCCGACGGGCTCAACGACAAGCAGGAGGTCGACGGGGTGTTCCTTATACTGCCCGGCTACACCGACCCCGTGAAGCGGTACACCAACCCCCTGATGCCCGACACCGACTCTGACGGCCTCGCGGACGGCGACGAGGTGCTCGTCGACTACGACATCACGACCAAGCAGATCGTCAACTCGACGGACCCCTCCAACCCCGACACCGACGGCGACAGCATGCTCGACGGCTTCGAGTTCGACTACGGCGACGTCGACGGCGACGGCCTCCCCACCTGGTGGGAGCGCGAGAACGCGGGCGTGTTCCAGAACGCCGAGTTCAGGCGCGACACCGACTTCGACCAGGTCAACGACACCCAGAACGACTGGGACGGCGACGGCGTCACCAACCTCAACGAGTACATCTGGCGGTTCGACCCGTGGAACTACGACACCGACGGCGACGAGATCATCGACCGGAACGAGAACCGGTCAGGCATGCCCCGGTCGCCCGTCTACTCCGACTCGGACGGCGACATCATGCCCGACTGGTGGGAGGACCTGCTGGGCCTCTCGGCGTTCAACCCCACCGACAAGTGGACCGACCCCGACCGCGACATGCTCGTCAACATAGACGAGTACATCTACAACCTCGACCCGTTCAACCCCGACACCGACGGCGACGGCGAGACCGACCTGTTCGACCACGAGATGATGAGCAACCCCGACGCCTTCGACGGCGATAGCGACGGCATCGCCAGCTGGTGGGAGATGTTCTACTCGGACATCCTGGACCCCGCCAACCCCGAGGACGCCCAGGACAACGATGACAAGGACAACTGGACCAACTTCGAGGAGTGGGTCAATCCGCTGGACCCCTACAGGTACATCCCGACCGACCCGCGGCTGACGAGCACGGACGGCGACTGGCTGGCGGACGACAACGACCCGTTCCCCATCAACATCACCGTGACCCTGCGGGCGATGAACCCCACGAGGAACATAGAATCGCTCAACCCCCTCAGGGCGTTCGACCGGCTGGGTAATCCGGAATCGGAGGGCGACATGGACCGGGACCTGCTCAACAACACGGCGGAGTTCGCCCGCGACGTGTCGCACACCAATCCCACAGACCCTGACACCGACGGCGACGGCATGCCCGATGGCTGGGAGGTCGTGATGGCCTCCTGGGACCCCAACACAGCCAAGCCCAACTTGAACCCACTCGATCCGAACGACCCCTACGACGACCCTGACTGGGACGGCGTGAACTACACGCTGCAGAGGTCGGAGGGCGTGTTCATCATAAGCGAGGGCGACTACAACGGCGACGGCTACATCGACCCCGTCTCCGAGAACGAGTCGTTCTGCAACATCGAGGAGTACCTCTACGGCTTCGACGTCAACCGCGACGGCATCAACGACATCACGTCGAACCCGAACCTGTACGACACGGACGAGGACGGCATGAGCGATGGCTGGGAGGTCCTCCTGAACGACTACGATGGCGACAAGATAGCCAACTTCTTCGAGCTGCTCTACGGCCTCAACCCATTCGACCCGCTGGGCGTGAACGGCACCAAGGGCGACCCTGACGAGGACGGCTACACCAACATCCAGGAGTTCTGGAACAACACCAATCCCCGCGATCCCGCCTCGCACCCCGGCCAGGGTGGGGCGGCCATGCCCCGCCCGCCCGACTGGTGGATGCAGGAGATGCGCGGCATCTACCGCAAGGACGACTGAGCGCCTCCGCCCCGGCGACCCGTCGCTCGACCCGGTGGCGTCGACCGCCGCCGGGCCTGCGATTCCCCCCAGATGGCCTACTCGCAGGCCCCATCGAGCCCGTCCGCATCTTCGTCCAGGTCGTTGCTGACCCGCGGCCCCAGCCCTCCTGGCTCATGCCTCGGGGGCTCCCGTTCCCTGAGGGCGGGCACCTGCTCGAGCAGCAAGGCCTCGAGGGCATCGAGGAACGCCTCCTCCGCGCCGGCAGGAATGGAGGCGCCCGCGGCGATGTCGTGGCCACCGCCCACCCCGCCCACGCCGGCCGCGGCGCGCGTCAACGCGGCGGCGAGGTCGAGCCCCTGCGCGACCAGCTCCCTGGTCCCCCTCGCGGAGACCTTGACGACCCCGCGCTCGTCCACCTTGTCGGCCAGCGCCACGATGGGCAGGGCCGGGTCCGTGTCCACCTCGAGGGCCTGCAGCGCCATGCTGGCCACGGTGCCCACGATAGTGTCCGGAATCCGGTCGCGCGCATGGAAGTACTGCATCGCGCGCCTGCGCACGACGCCGAGCGCCGCCACGGTCCTGAGGCCGTCCACGAGCCTCGCGCGGTGGGACCCCAGCAGCCGCCGCGCCTCCTCGATCGCCTCGATCCTGTCGCCGAGGCACACCTCCATCCCCACGCGCGCCATGCCGTACCGGCCGCACGCGTTGAGCAGCGTCGCGAACTCCATCGCGTCGCGCGTCTCGGAGCCACGCTCCTCCGCCGGGAACACATAGGCCTCCTGCACGAGGGCGCGAACAGATGCGTGGCCATGGCCCTGCATGAGGAGGATCTCTCCCAGCCGGGTCACGATGCGCCGGCGCTCGTCATCGGTGAGATCCGCCCATGTGCGCCATCGTTCGCCGTCCATGGGCTCGACGTCCGCGTCTCGCATCACCTCCATGGCCCCCAGCTCCGTGCCGGAGACGCCGGGGACCGCGGGCGTCGCGTACTGCAGCATCTTGTGCACGGGTCGCGTCTCCCGACCGAAGAACGCGAGGTCCATCCTGGGCTCCACCAGCCCGGCGGCCCGGGCCTCGGTGACGATATCCGCATTGACCCCCGCGAGCCTCCCGACGCGGTGATGCTGGAGGTCGCCCACCGCGCCCACGATGGCCAGGGGCGCGAGGGACACGTTGCCCGTGTCCAGGGCCCGCGCGAGCAGGTACGTCGCCCCTGCGCCCGAGAGGTGCTGCGCGCCGTCGACCCCGTACAGGTGGGGATTGAGCTGGTGGAAGGAGCCCCCGTCGGGCAGCGCGCCGGACACGTCGCGGCGCGCGGGCACGTGGTGGTCGGTGACGAGGCACCTGAGGCCGCGCATTCGGTCGAGCTGCCCGGAGCCCAGGTCGGTGAACCAGACGAGCTGGGACGGCCCGGCCTCCTTTGCCAGCCTCTCGATGAGGAAGTCGTCGAGCTGCTTGACGAAGTCGACCTCCGGCCTCACCCCCAGCCCCCGCAGCGCGCGATAGGCGATGGCCCCCGCGCAGATGCCGTCCGCATCTATGTGGGTGACCACGTGGACCCGTGGTTCGTCCCTGAGGACCTTGGCGGCGCCCGAGGCCGCGTCGAGCAGACCGTTCACGTCATCGGCGTACGCGGCGCCGTCAGATAAGCCTTGGGGATGCGACCGCCCGTGCCGCGCCCGGCCGCACTGGCGCTTCATGGGAAGCCTTATCGTCCGCAAGGCCCATCTGGCTGCTGGCGATGAAGACCTACATCAGACTCGTGTTCAACTCCGAAGGGGCGAAGCCCTCCGATGTAGTGGACCGCCTCTGCATGCTCGGCTTCACCCCCGTGCAGGGCCATTACGACCTGGTCTACACGTGGGACCGCAACGCGAGCGTCCAAGACGCCATCTGGTTCGGGGACAAGATACACGCGGTGCTCCAGGGGCTCGACGTGCTCTATGAGCTCGAGACCGTCTGAGCAGCCTCGGCCCGTGCCCCCCTCGGCCACTGGCTCCCTCCATCGACCATGCATCACGTCGATGGGAACGGGCCCGCTCACGTTTGCGCAACGGCCTTGTAGGTGAACACGATGGACGCCACGAGGGCGGCAAGCAGCCCGATTGCCATGCCCCCGAGGAACGTCCCCTCGGCCGTCTCGAAAACCGATAGGACGGACTCGCTCGTCCTCATGAAGTAGAGGAGGAGCCCCAGCACAGGGGCCAGGATCAACGACGAGAACACGAAGAACGTGGTGAAGGCGCCGAGGGCGCTCACCTCGCCGAGGTCCTGCTTGGACGCTCCTGGGCGCGGGGGGGTGCGACGCGGGGCGGGGTGACGGGCCTCCTCCCTCTCCTCCTCGTCGGTGACCTCCTCCTCGTCCATCTCGTCCTCGGCCTCATCGGCCTGCGAGACCCCGCCTTCCTCCACCTCGCCCTCGGCGGTGTCGTCGGCGGTGTCGTCGGCGGTGTCGTCGGCGGTGCCGTCGCCGTGGGGCTTCGCGGCCTTCGCCCCCTCGTCCTTGGCCATGATTGCGGGAATGCCCCCTCCATATATGAAGCTTTTGGCACCTGGCTTGACGCCCGGACGCAGCGTTCTGCGCTCGCCAGTCCGCAAATCGCTTTAAATGGATGGCACCGCACGAAGGGCGGCCCCGAGCACGCCGTCCCATCCCGGGTGCGCCCTCGCGGAATCGTGCTGGTCGCAGCGCCCGCAGGGGGCAAATCAGATATATGGCGGCAGGCCATCGAACCCCCGTGGACCTGACACGCCGCAGCTACAGGCCTGTCACCCTCTGCGACGGCACGCCAGCGGAGGTCGCGCTCGAGGGGGAGTGGGCCTACGTGAGGATGCCATCCGGCAGGGAGGGCCGCGTGCGGACCTCGTCCCTTGAGCAGTACGTGGCGACGGACGGTCGGAGGCCTGCCACCCGGGAGGAGGTGGCGACCGAGCTCAGGCGGGGCTTCCGCGTCACCCTCTGGCAGGCGATGGCGTTCCTCGGGCTTCTGATGGCCGTCCTGGGCGCGCTCATCCTGCTGCGGCTCTTCAACGGCGGTTGAGATGGCCGTTCCAGCACCAACTTCAATAGACCCCTCGCCCGTACGAGGGACGGGAGCGTCTCGATAGGTGGGAAACCCCGTCTTGGGAAACATGGGGGGGCTCAGAAAGGGCCTCTCGTACAGGTACAGCAGGGCGCGCAGAAGGTGCATGCGCCCCTCGTTCCTCATCCACCAGGTGACCGTGAGGTGCAACTCCCGGTGCGCCATGTGCGGCATCTGGAGGCTCGAACCCGGTGACGAGCTCCACCTTGACGAGGTCGACCACATCCTCCAGGACCCGTTCATGTCCGGCCTCCGGTGGGTCAACCTGACCGGCGGCGAGCCGTTCCTCCGCGATGACCTTGCGGACATCATAAAGGCATACTCCGCTCGCTGCCCATCGCTCGAGATTGTCGCCGTCCCCACCAACGGCTTCCTGCCCGACCGCATCGAGGGCGCGGTCCGGAGGGCCCTCTCCGCCCTGGAGGGGACCGGGACGCTGCTGAGCGTCACCGTCTCGATCGACGCCATCGGCAAGGAGCACGACAGCATCCGCGGCGTTTCGGGCTGCTTCGACCGCGCCATGGAGACCCTCGACCGCCTCAAGGCCATCGACCACCCCCGATTCTCCACTGGCGTCGAGGCCGTGATCACGGCCCTGAACGTGCGCGACATCGCCTCCATATACAGGAACCTGAAGGGCAGGACGGGGCATGTGAACATGACGCCTGCGATGGCCGCCGATTTCTACGGCAACAAGGACTCGTTCGGCGACGTGGCCCTGAGGGGCGATGACGTGCGGTCGATGCTCGACTTCATCCGCGATATCGCCAAGGAGGAGCCGGCCTACGCGTACTACTTCGCAAAGGTGCGGGACGTCTACGAGCGCGGGCATCGGACGTACCCCTGCCTTGGCTGCTATTCCACGATGATGCTCGCCCCCACCGGCGACGTGTTCCCGTGCCTGATGCTGGGCTCTGATGAATGGAGGCTCGGGAACCTGCGCCAGGCCCCGGCCAGGGACATCTGGTGCGGCGAGAGGGCGGACGCGGCCCGCGCTCGCATCGCGAGCGGCCCGTTCTGCGCCCGATGCACCAACAACTGCGACATCATCGCCAACCTCAAGGCCGAGACCTGGAACTTCGCGCTGTGGATGGCGGCCCACCCGTCCACGTTCATGGCGCTGCTGCGCTACGTGAAGGAGAGCGACTTCGCGAGGAAGATGGCGTAGACCCGGACCTTGTCGCCGCTCCATGCGGGCGCGTCAAAGATGCCGCCCAACATTATATACGCGCGGACCGGATACCAGGGCCGGACGGACGTGGGACCATGGACCCCCATCAGAGCAGGTTCAAAAAGACGGCCATGATGTACCTCTGGCGCGTCCAGCAGAGCCAGGCGGTCATCTCGATAGTGTTCTGGGGACTGACCATCACGGGCATATTCTACCCGTACTTCAAGGCGAAGTTCCACAACTTCGGGCTGCCGGACTCGTGGACGTTCGGCGGGATGCTGGTCATCTTCATGCTCGTGATGCTCGGCGTCGTCGCCTTCGGGGTGCTGTACGACAAGCTCAAGTTCTGGAAGGAGCAGACCATCGTCGTGGCCGAGCGCAACCCCTACGCGACCTGGAAGCTCCAGCCCATACACCTGTTCTGGATGGACATCTGGGTCGCCACGGCCAAGGCCCAGCAGAACCGGACGCCCGAGCTCGAGAGGACAATCGCCTTCGCCGAGGCCTGGATGAAGCGCTGCGAGGAGACCGACCCCTGGACCAAGGACATGCGCTCCGTCATCAAGGACTTCGCGCTGACGGGCGACACCTCGCACATTGACATGCTCGACGCGAAGGCCGCCGAGTAGGCCCGGTGCTCGCGCGACCGCGTCCGTCCACGTCGCGGCTCCCGCCCCGGGTCACCCCAACATGGCCGATGCGCATCCGCTCACGCCTTCGGTTCGAACTCGACCATCCGGCCGTTCTCCACCTTCACGTTCATCAGGAAGTGGATGGGCATCCCGACCTCGGATTCTATCTCGGACGGGCGGTCGTGCTTGTTGAAGATGACGTGGATGTGCTTGATGACCACGCCCGCCTGCTTGATCGCCTTGACGACCGCGGTGAGCGTGCCGCCCGTGCTCAGCACGTCGTCCACCACGATGACGCGGTCGCCCCTCCTCAGGCCGTTGACGAAGAGCTTGTTCCTCGAGTAGCCCGTGGCGGCCTCGATCGATATCTCCCCCGGCAGCCCGTACGAACGCTTGCGGACGATGACGAACGGCTTGCGGGTCTTGTGGGAGAGCAGCGCCGCGAGGGGGATGCCCATCGCCTCGACGGTCACTATCTTGTCGCAGTCGAAGTCGGTGGACTTCATCATGTCAAGCGTGACCTCCTCCAGGAGGAGGGGATCGATCTCGGACGCCCCGTCCGTTAGGGGGTGGACGAAGTACTGGTAGCCGCCCTTGTCGACGATGGGTACGCCCACGATCGATTCTCTCAGCAGACTGCGCGGCATGCGATGCCTCCCTACGGGTGAGGGCGGTGGGGGCAATTCAGCCTTTCGCAGCGCGCGCGACGAGCTCGTGCGCGGCGCTGGACGCCCGCTCCCTGACCTCCAGCTCCCCCGGGATGACCCCGCCGTCCATGAGCACGACGCCCGCGCAGACCGTCGCCACCACGGCGTGGCCCGCACCCGCGTACACCAGGTTCGACACCAGGTCGTGGACGGGCTGCATCCCCAGGCGCGAGAGGTCGACGACGGCGATGTCGGCGGCCTCGCCGACGGCGATGCGCCCGCCAGGGATGCCGAGCGCCCGCGCTCCCCCCAGCGTCGCGGCCTCGTACACCTCGCGCGCGCCCGCGCGCGTGGGGTCGCCCCCGAACTTCTGCAGGAGGGCTGCGGCCTTCATCGTCTCGAACATGTCGAGCGAGTTGTTCGCGGCCGCTCCGTCTGTCCCGAGCGCGAGCGGGGAGCCCGCGCGCGCGAGCTCGGTCCAGGGCATCACGCCCGCGGTCCCCAGCTTCATGTTGGAGACGGGGTTGTGGCATGCGGCGGCGCGCCGGCGCCCCATCAATGAGATGTCCTCGGGGGACATGTGGCAGCAGTGCGCCGCCAGCACGCGCCTCTCGAGGACGCCGAGCCTCTCGAGCAGCGCCACGGGCGACACGCCGTGGACCTTCCGGCAGTCCTCGACCTCCTTCGCGGTCTCGCAGAGATGGGTGTGGACCAGGAGGCCGTGCTCGGTGGCGAAGGCGCTCGCCCAGTCCCAGCCCCGCTCCGACACCGTGTAGACCGCGTGGGGGGCCACGGACGCCAGCACCCGCCCGTCGCGCAGCTCGGCGATGCGCCGTGCGGTGTCCTCGGTCGCCTTTATATTGGCCTCCCGCCTGCTGTCGCTGCCCAGGTCGATGAAGCCCTCCGCGACGACCGCGCGCATCCCCGAATCGTGGGCCGCGTCTGCCATCGTGGGCCCGTAGAAGTACATGTCCGCGTAGGCCGTCGTCCCCGTGCGCACCATCTCCATGCAGGCGAGGCGCGTGCCCCAGTAGACGTCCTGCTTGGTGAGCTTGGCCTCCGCCGGCCAGATGCGATTGGTGAGCCAGTCCTGGAGCACCATGTCGTCGCCGTACCCCCGGAGGAGCGTCAT
>Ga0316622_100000158_pt1 | contig 34049 bp, 25 predicted proteins | sample OWC_Aug_OW2_C1_D_FD_207646 | JGI IMG/M metagenome (GOLD analysis project Ga0316622, IMG submission 207646) | Wetland soil microbial communities from Old Woman Creek delta, Ohio, United States - OWC_Aug_OW2_C1_D5_C | ecosystem: Environmental > Terrestrial > Soil > Wetlands | place: USA: Ohio... | reverse complement strand
ATACGAGCGCAACACCGGGGTCATCGAGATCACTGGCGGCAACCTCGTGATGCGCTCCACCTACCCCATGCCCAGCATGTCGCCTCTGGGGCTTCTCAGCTCGGCCCATGATGTGTTCCCCTCCGGCCTCGACTGGGTGGCCGATCTCAAGGTCTACCACTATTCTTCGGACGTCTACGGTTCAGGCATCGGCATCACCCCCGGTCCGATCACCCTTGCCGGGAGCACAATCGCGGAATACTACAGCAACGACGGCTACTACAACCGCGACAAGGCGTACGCGCAGGGCAATGTGGTGTTCAATGAGTATGCCGACTACCGGAGCCACCTCTGGACGATGGAGTACTCCTCGCTCGACCAGAGCGCCACCTTCCTGAGGGACGATGTCTATCTTGCCACTTTCAGGATGGGCGGGGAACCAGACAGGTTCTGGATAGGCGCCCTGAACGACCACACGGGTAATTACTCCGACATCTCGGTCGACTATGTCCAGCTCTGGACGTACAACGGCACTTGGACGTCCGATCCTTACGATTTCGGGCACGACGTGCGCCTGGAGGATGTGGCCCTCAGGTGGACCACCACGCATCCGCAGGCCGCCCAGGTCGCGCTCGAGGTGCGGGTGAGCAACTCGACGGGCGAGTGGACCGATTGGGCCCCGTTCGCGAGGGGCGGCGACCTGGCGACCTCGGACGTGCGGAGCATCCAGTTCCGAACCGGCATGGACCTCCGCAGGGTGATGTCCGAGCAGGCGTCCCTGATGGCGAGCGCGGTCGTCGTCGACTACCTCGACCCGGTCGTGTCCGTGGAGGTCAGGAGGGCGGGCAGCGAGTGGACACTCGCGAGCGGCCTCGAACGATGGAGCCTCAACCTACCGCTGGGTGAGGACGAGAACGTCATCGAGGTCCGGGCGACCGATACCTCGGGCGCGAACACCACGACCGACCTGCGCGTCGTGGTCGACACCACGCGGCCCATCGGCACGGTCAGCATCTCCCCGAAGGTGAGCCCGACCAACGACCCGGACGTAACGCTCGCCCTGACCGCGAATGACAAGTACGGCGTGCCGTGGATGCAGCTGTCGTCCTTCCCCGACATGGCCAATGCGGTCACGCTCCCGTTCAACGGGAGCACGATGTGGAGCCTCGACAGGGTCGACGGCGAGGTCCATGTGTACGCAAGGTTCATCGACGCCCATGGGCTGCTCAGCGACATCATCAGCGATTCGCTGGTGCTGGACTTATCCCCGCCATCGGGCAGCGTGACGGTGGCAGGCGGAGCTTTGTACTGCTCGACGACCATCGTGCGGCTCGACCTCGAGTACTATGACGCCATGGGCGTGGCCAAGGTCGAGCTCTCGAACAGGCCCGATTTCTGGGGAGCAGAGGAGGTCGCGCCGCCGCAGAGGACCGTCGCGGCATGGGACCTCGGCGGCTCCGAGGACGGCCCGAGGACGGTGCACATGCGCATCACCGACGTGGTGGGCAACGTCGAGGTCGCGGACGATACCATCGAGGTCTACGTACCCAAGGCGCTGGGGGCCGTCATCATCGAGGACGGGGCGGCCTTCACGGGCACGCCCGTGGTCTCGGTCAAGCTCGAGTTCCCACTCACGCTCCATCCCTCTCGCGTGGAGCTCGCGAACGACGCGGCCTTCGCGACGGGGCAGGAGTTCGCCTTCGTGGGGGAGATGCTGTGGATCGTCCCCTCCGGCGACGGCCCCAGGACGGTGTACGCGCGGTTCGAGGACTTCCGCGGCATCTGGTCGCTGCCCGTGAGCTCGATCATCGAGCTTGACAGCACCGCGCCGAACGTGACGGTCGTCCTCGAGGGGGGCGCGCAGTACACGACGCAGAGGAACCTGACCGCGACGGTGGGCTGTCAGGACGCGAGCGGGCCCGTGCGCATGTGGCTCTCCCCCGACGGCAGGTTCGACCTCGTCGAACCCGTGCCGTACACGGGGACGGTGCGATGGACGGTCGCGGGCAACGAGGCCGACTATGCCCTGCACGTACAGGTGGAGGACCGTATGGGCAACCTGGGCGTCGGGGCTGCGAGCATCCACTTCGCGACAATTGTCCCACAGCTGACGATGAGGCTGCCCGACGGCCCGTTCACCAACGCGGAGTCACCGCTCGCGGTGTCCCCGGAGGTCGTCGACCCCTACGGCGGCATCGAGCTGCAGTTCTCGCTCGACGCCGACCCGGGCGAGGGAGAGGCGTGGCAGCCATTCGAAAGGACCATGGGCTTCATCGTGGCGCCCACGACGCTGGACGGCGCCCACGAGGTGAGGGCGCGCGCGAGGAACGTCGCCGGCCTCGTGTCCCTGGTGGCGTCCGTCCCCCTCACGGTCGACAGGGTGGCGCCACGGCTCTCGATCAGGTCGCCCGAGGACGGGGCCGTGGTGGAGCAGCGCGCCCTCAGGGTGGGCGTGGAGTTCATCGCCGAGGATCCGAGCGGTATCTACCGCGTCAGCTACAGCGTCGACGATGGCAATTGGACGCCGGCGGTCACGGCCGACCGCGTCATCGTGGTCGACATCCCCGCGCGGGGCAGGCACACCGTCACCGTGCTCGTCATCGACCGCGCCGGCAACGATGCGACCGAGAGCACCACGTTCGACCTCGTGGAGGGCGAGGGGCGGCTCGCGGAGGGCGCTGGAGTGCTGGTGCTCGCCATCGTCGCCGTGGCGGTCATTGCCGTCGTTGCGCTCCTCGCGCTCCGAGCGAGGCGGCGCCCGCCAGGCGCGGTGGCACCCCCCGGGGCCGCATGAACGGTGGCACATGCCACCCACCGCCTTCGGGGCCCACAGAGCGACGCACCGCTAGTCCAAGCTGACGTGCTTCGACCGCGGGTCGGTGGCGCGGATGATGACGCTCACCGATTCCTGGTTGAAGCCCTTGAAGCCCTGGTTGCGCTCGGTGGCCTCGAAGTGGCCGCCGATGGCGCCGCGCTCCCTGAACTCGCGGAGAGCCGCCTCCTCCACCAGGTCCTGGTCCGCGACGACGGCCGAACGGGCGGCGTCGACGTGCCATCGCTGGGGCTCCGAGAAGGCCTGGACGAGGAACGGGAAGTCCGAGAAGGGGGCCATCATGCCGTAGCCCTTCCCGGCGATGTCCGCCTTGAACCTCGGGAAGTCGACGCGCGCGGCCAGGTGGTGCAACCCGGACTGCAGCATGCTCTCGCCGTGGAGCGCGACCCACAGTCCGATCGTGCCGGGCCTGTCCAGGGCGCGCAGCGCTCCCGTGCTGAAGTTGGTGCCCCGCTCCTCGGGCAGGAGGTCCACGTCCGCGAACACGACCGCGCCGCACCCCGGGTGCTCGAGCACCTGCGCGCCCCAGCCCGCCTCGGCCCCCGCGTAGAACCTCTCGCGCGGCGTCATGCCCAGGAGCTCCAGGAGCATCAGCGTATCGCGGAAGTGCTCGCGCGAGCACCTGAAGGTGTGGTGGTCGTTGTTGCCCCATCCCATCCCGAGGTGGTCCTGACGCTCGCGCTGCAGTCGCCCCACATCGTTGCGCGACTCGTAGTAGCGCCGCTCGGCGCGGAAGAACGCGTCCGCCGCGCGCGAGGGGGACAGGTCCTTGAGGACGCGGCGGAGCAGGTCCTCGGTGGCGCGGAAGCCCTCGTCCTCCCCGAAGAACTCGCGCTTGCGCACCACGAGCGACCTGAACGCCTTGGCGTAGGCGTGCTCGTCGTCCTCCCGGGGGGCGTCGAGCACGTAGCCGTTGAAGCCCCTGCGCTCGAGCGCGACGAGCGTGCGGTCGGAGCGCGCGGCCACCTCGAGCCACCTGGCCGCCGCCCAGGGCTCGCCTACGACCTCCTTGTTCCATGCGTGGACCGCCTGGAAGGCCTCGATCTGCTCGACGTGGAGCACGAGCTCCGTGGGACCGCCCTCGCGGACGAGCAGCGGGAACAGCGTGCTCCCAGGGACCATGAGCAGCCTCGCGCCCCCGGGCACCTTGGCCCCCTCCACCTCCTGGAAGCCCATGCGCTCGAGCGCCTCGAGGTTGACGTCGGCCTCCGGCAGGGCGATGTGGTCGACCCAGTCGAACAGGCGCGTCGAGGTGTCGGACTCCATGCGCTCCGCCAGCACCGCGGTAGGCGCGTGGTGGGCCATGAACCGGCCCAGCAGCTCCTGGAGGTGGTCCTCCGCGGCCTCGTGGAGCTTCCAATCGAACGCGCTTCTTCCCTTGTCGCGGGCAGGCGGTGCCATGGCCTCGGAATGGGCTGCGGGGCTCAAATACCTTGCATGCTGCGCCGCCGCGCGCGCAGCGAACGTTTTTATCCCGCAATCCCCCTGGCCGCCGCATGCAGGTCACGTTCCTGGGCGGGGCGGGAGAGGTTGGCCGACTCGCCGCCCTCATCGACGTCGCGGGGTTGAGGCTGCTATTCGACTACGGCTTCACCGCCTCCAAGCCCCCCCTCTATCCGGAGCGCGCGCCCCCCGTCGACGCCATCTTCGTGACCCACAGCCACCTCGACCACGTGGGCATGGTGCCGGAGTCCACGAGGCGCCACCAGTCGCCCATCTACGCGACCGAGGTAACCACCGAGGTCGCGGAGCTGCTGTGCCTCGACAGCATCAAGATAGCCGACTACGAGGGCAAGGTGTTCCCCTACACGGTCGACGACGTCGCCCAGGCGTGCAACACGGCGGACATCCTGGACCACACCGACTACGTCGAGCTCGAGGGCGCGATGGTGCTCGCCCACAGGGCGGGGCACCTGCCGGGGGCCTCGATGTACGAGCTCTCGGTCGAGTCGTCCACGCTGTTCACGGGCGACATGTGCACCAACCCCACCAGGCTCGTCCAGGGCGCCAAGCCCGTGCGATGTCGCAACCTGCTCATCGAGGGCACCTACGCGGGCCGCGACCACCCCGACCGGCACGAGCTGGAGCTTGAGTTCCTCGACCGCATCGACGACGTCGTCGACAGGGGCGGGCACGTGATCCTCCCCGCGTTCGCGGTGGGCAGGACGCAGGAGGTCCTGCTCATGCTCGAGGACTCGGGCCACGAGATATGGCTCGACGGCATGGGCAAGACCGTGAACCAGCTCTACATGGACTACGGCGCGTACCTGAAGGCGCCTGGCGCGCTCCGGGCGGCCGACTCGAACGTCAGGTACGTCAAGTCCGAGGCGGGTCGCGCGCGCGCCATGGAGGCCGACATCATCGTCACCACCTCGGGCATGCTCGAGGGCGGGCCGGTGGGAAGGTACATCGACCGGCACGGCAACGACCCGCGCAGCGCCATCTTCCTGACAGGCTACCAGGTCGAGGGCACCGCGGGACGCAGGCTCATGGACGAGGGCGTCTTCGTCATCGACGAGGAGCCCAGGAAGGTCGCGGCCGAGCTCGAGTACTTCGACTTCTCGTCGCACGCGGGGCACGCCGACCTCGTCGGCTTCATCAAGAGGTGCCAGCCCGAGCGTGTCGTGGTCATGCACAGCCAAAACCCGAGGGCGATTGCGGACGACCCCGAGCTCGCGGGGCTCGAGTTCATCCTGCCCGAGAACGGGAAACCGTTCATGTTGCCGGACTAACCCCGACAGCCGGGCGGCGGGGGCAGTCTGATTATGGCATGCTTGTGCGCCGCGCCGTAGGCCCAGCGGCCGCGGAGGTCCCCAAGGGGGTTCTTGCCCTTGTGGGTGATCTCGCCGCTCAGGACGGGGCGCGGCCTCCAGAACTGGGAAAAGCTTGGGCCCGCGGCGGATTGGATGGTCGACAGCAGCTGCGCGATATCGCCCTTGGTCCTCAGTATCGCTGTCCTGAAGTCCTTCGTCTCGACCTGGAGGGCCTTCGTCACCGGCGTGCTCTCGTCGAGCGGATGGGGGCCCTCCCGCAGGTGGAGCAGATACATCTCGGAGACGAGATCCCAGGGGACGAAGGACCTCGTCTCCATCGCGACCGCGTTCACGCCGAGTCCTGTGGTGCTCGCATCCTCCTTCCTCATGGTGATGACGGCGAAATCCGCGAAGAGGCCGTTCTCGAACACCTTCAGCGTTCTCAGGGGCGCCTCCTTGAACAGAGGCCTGCCCGTCGGCCGCGCGGAGGGACGCTCATGCCGTTTGAGGTACGCAAGCCTGGCTTGCGTGATGTCCTTGAGCTGGGCCGAGTTCATGTCAACGACGATGCTCTGGGGACCATAGGTGGCATGGAATGCGTACCAGGCAAACATGAGGACGCCTAGCCACCAGAGAACGTATTGAAGGTCCAGAAGGTCCATGCCAGGGCCATCTCCGGCCGGGGAACGATTCTCGGAGTAAAAAACCATTGGTCTGAGGATCGCTCCCATCGCCCCCCTCGAGGGATCTCCGTGGCAATGCGCGTCACTTATGACTCCCGACCAAGCTCACAGACAGGCCCGTGCCAGATGAGAGGATGGACCCGGTAGGCCACATGCCTGTATAGGTCTCCCCCGTGGATGATGACAGAGGCCACCAGGGACGACGTGTGCGTCATTTTTCAACCATCAGAGGTATCCGATATTTCTGGATGGAAGGACACCTCCTCAATGGTGCCTTGGATCGGCCGCTCTGACCTGTACTTGCGATAGAACAGGTCCCTCATCCTATCCTGAGGGCGCTGAGCACCTCGTTCTCGTCGTGCTCAGGACCGATGCACGCAGTCCGCAGGTCGACCGTCTCGAGCTGCAGGCCGTGCTCGCTTCGCGTGTAGACCCTCTCGCCCGTCCCTATGCGCTCGACCGTGATGGGGCGAATCCCAGTGACGTCCTCGAAGCGCACGAATGAATGCCTCGGCAAACCGACGGCCGCCTGCCTCGACTTGCCGCGGTGGATGATTGGCACCTCGCGGACCTCCGATGTGGGATCGCACAGCCGCAAGTTAACGCCGTTGGGACAGACCCTCACCATGTGCACGACGCCGAGGCTCACCATGGCCCTGCCCCTGGGCCGCGGGCGCGAAAGCCACCCAAGTGGTGTCCAACGCGCTCCCCTGGCCATAGGGGGCCGGCCGTACTGGGGGATGTACTTTAGGTTTATCGCGGAAGTTCCGAAGCGCGACAGCGCCACGATGGTTGAGATGGCTATCCCGGAAAGAACCGAGACCATGGCCACAAAGTAAACCCATTGTCCGGCCGGTCATAGCACCTGAAGACCATCCACGTCAAAAAGAATGGACGAGGTGCGGGACAAGTCTTTTGATGGCGACGACGCGAGGGGGAAATGCCCCTGTCCGGGCGACTGCCGTCCCTCCCGGCAAGCGCTCCTTGGTCCATCGTCGCGTCATGGGGTCTCCGATCCCGCTGCGGGCCGGTCCCCCAGCCTCACGTAGGCCGCGCACGCGCCCAGCAGCGCGACCGCGACCAGGATGATGAGGCCCCCCGTCGCGACCGGCCAGAATGCGCTCAGCACGATGCCCGTCACGACCGAGACGACCGAGAGCCCCAGCGCTGCGAGCATGGTGCCCCGGAAGGAGAGCCGGAGCTGTAGCGCCGATAGCCCCGGCAGCACCAGGAGCGCGGACACGAGCACGATGCCCACGACTTTGATGCTGAGGACGATGGTGAACGCCACGAGAAGGTCGAACGCTGCCGAGAGCGCGCCGACGGGAACGCCCGTGAGCCGCGCGGCCTCCTCGTCGAACGTGATGGAGAGCATCTCTTTGTAAAGCACGAGGAGGAACGCGAGGATGACCGCTCCCAGGACCGTCGAGAGGACGAGGTCCTGGGTGCCGATGGTGGTCACGTCGCCGAAGAGGTAGGAGAGCACGTCGCGGTTGAAGCCCCCGGCGGCGCTTATGACCACCAGGCCCACCGCGAACCCCACGGCGGTCACGAGGCCGATGCCCGCGTCCGAGGTCGCGATGCCGCGCCTGCGCAGGGCGGTGATGCCCCACATGCCCAGGATGGCGGAGAGGAGCGCGGTGTACAGCGGGAACGTCTCCGCCGCGCCCGCGTAGAGCCCCCCGACCACCATCCACTTGCCGACCGCCACGCCCCCGAACGAGACGTGGGCGATGCCGTGGCCGACCATCGCCTGCTTGCGCAGCAGCACGAACACGCCCACGCCGGCGCACGCGAGCGCCGCGATGGCCCCGCCCAACAGGCTGCGCTGGAAGAAGGCCAGGTCGAGTAGCGCCCCGAGCGCGCCCAGGTCAGCCGTGGGCGTCCCCCCCATGGCCGATGCCGCACTCGTGGCGGTGGAAGACGAACGTGAAGTGCTCGCCGTAGACCTTGCGCAGCAGCGCGCCCTCGTCGAGGTCCGGCGTGATGGGTGAGACGTGCACCTCGCGGTTGACGCAGACGACCTTGGACATGCGGCAGAAGACCGACGCGAGGTCGTGCGAGACCATGAGCACGGTCGTGCCGCGGCGCGCGTTCACGTCCGCGAGCAGGCCGTAGAACCGCTCCTGCGCCTCCGCGTCCACACCCGTCGCGGGCTCGTCGAGGATGAGCAGCTCCGGCTTCCTGACCAGCGCCCTCGCGACGAACACGCGCTGCTTCTGGCCGCCCGATAGGCTGCCGACGCGCCTGCGGCCGATGGCGCCGATGTCCATCAGCGCCATCGCCTCGTCGACCTCGCGCCAGTCCGCGGCGGTCAGCCGCCGGCCGAGCGTCTCGCGGCGGACGCGGCCGAGCGCGACGAGCTCCCGCACCGACAGCGGGAAGCCGGGGTCGAAGGAGGTGGCGTTCTGCGCCACGTACCCCACGCGGGCCCAGTCGGAGAAGCGCGCCGAGGGCGTGCCGAAGAGATTGACCTCGCCCCGCGCGACGGGCAGCAGTCCGAGCATGCCGAGCACGAGAGAGGTCTTGCCGCCCCCGTTCGGGCCCACCACGCCCACGTAGTCGCCCGCCTCGACGGCGAAGGTCGCCCCTTTGATGGCGAGCTCGCCGTCGCGCAGGATGTCCACGTCCCGGACCTCTACGACCGGTGGCGATGTCAGCGGCGCCCCCATGTTCCCCCCGGCCTCTGCTCCAGCTCGCGACGGCGTCATCCCACCCCCGCGCCGAGGGCGGCCGCGAGCGTCCGGATGTTGGCCTCCTGCTGGTCGAAGTAGCCGAATCCGTCCACGGGCCCGAGCATCTGGAAGAGCCTCGCGACGACGACCGCGTGGCCCGTCCTTCCGCTGAGCTCCCCCCTCAGCGTGTCCGCGTAGTCCTCGGGGTACTGGGGATTGACGAGGATGGTGTAGATGGTGTGCCTCTCCATCTCCCTCACCGCCGCGGCCATGCCCTCGATCGACGGCTGCTCGTCGCCCGAGATCCCGATTAGGCTGTGCTCCTCGAGGCCGTAGCGGTGGGCGAGGTAGCCGAAGGCGGCGTGGACGGAGAAGAACACGGACGAGGTCCTGTTCGCCATCGAGGAGTTGTACTCCTCGTGCAGGGCGGAGAACCGCGCGTCGAGCGTGGCCCATCGCGCCCCGTACACCGGCCCCCCTGCGGGGTCCGCCTCGACAAGGCCAAGGAAGATGCGCCTCGCCTGCTCCCTGGCCGTGAGGGGGTCGATCCATGTGTGGGGGTCCCACTCGCCGTGGTCGTGCCCGTCGGCCCCGCCGTCCTGCCCGTGCCCCCCGTTCGCCGGCAGGAGCACAATGCCCTCTGTCGTCTCCACGAGGACCTTCCCGCGTATGTCGACGGCCGAGAGCACGGAATCCTCGAACCAGGGGTCGAGGCCCGCGCCGTTCCAGACGAGCACGTCCGCGGTCTCGGAGCGAAGGATGTCCCGGGTCGATGGCAGCCATCCGTGGACGTCTTGGTTGCTCGGGATGAGCGACTTCACCTCGACCCGCTCGCCCCCGATCTCCCGTGCGAACTCCGCCAGCGGGTAGAAGGAGGCCACCACGCGCACGCGGCCGTCCCCCTCCCATCCCGTCCCGCCGTAGCCCTGCGCAAGGAGCATTGTCGACATGAGCACCACGGTGGAGGCGGCGAGGAGGGCCGCCTGCTTGCTGTTCATCGTGGAATATATTCAGGGACGCATTAATAAGTTTTTCCCTCATTGTTATTAACGATGGCACCCCCATCGGTCCCGGCAGCTCCGGCCCCGGTGCACCCAGAAGGCTTTAAATTCCCCGAGCCGCCTAGGCGTGGCCGTGAGCGACATGTCCCCGAGGAGACTGCTGGCCCTGCTGCTGTGCGCCTCCGCCGCCCTCGCCGCCGTCCCCTCGGGCGCGCTGCCGGCGACCTTCGCCCCCCACGACTCGCCGCGGGCGTACTCGGCTGGCTGGGCCGAGCTGAACTACACCGACGGCTACGGGATTGTCATCAACGCGACGGTGTTCTATCCCGCGATGTCCGCGGCCCAGGACGCGACGCCCTCCAAGGGGGGCGCGCCGTACCCCGCGGTCGTCCTGGTCCCCGACGGGCCGGGAGCGGTCGACAAGGTCGCATGCTACGGCTCCTACGCGCGATACCTCTCCGAGAGGGGGTATTTGGTGTCCATCATCGACCTGGCCCCCCACGACGCATGGACGTGGATGGGCCACGCGAGGATGGCCAACTCGACCCTCTCGGCCGTGGGTCACCTTGGCGACGAGAACACGACCACAGGCTCACGCCTCGAGGGCATGGTCGACGGTGCGCTCGTGGCGCTCGTCGGCCACGGCCAGGGCGCGCGCGTCGCGCTCCTCGCCGCCCTCCGTGACTCCTCTCGGCTGGTGCACTCGGTCGCCTGCCTGAGCCTCGTGGACGGCGCCACAGGGGGCGCGGGCGCTGTCGCACCGATGGTGGGCGCGCTCCCGCTCCCCCTCCACATCCAGGGCGGCCAGAACGTGACAGTCCCGCTGCAGACCTCATGGGAGAAGGCCTTCGGCGCCAAGGCGCGCGGGTTCGTATCGTTCCACATCATCGCCGGCGGGAACCACACCCTCTACCTCGACGTCAACTGGAGCGCCGCGACGGCCGCCCCGGACTGGCCCGCTGGCATCAACCGGACGCGACAGCAGCAGCTCTCGCTGCGGTACCTGCTCGCCTTCCTGGACTTCCACCTCAAGGACGACGCCGTGGCCGGGAACCGGCTCTACGGGACAGAGGCGCGGCTCGACCTCGACGACGGCATCCTGGTCGACTGGCGATACGGCGTGCTCGACGAGTCCCTCGCGTTCTCGCGGCCGGCCCAGTCCGCCACCGTGCCCACCGGCTACACCGACTTCTGCGCCACCGTCGTCAGCCTCAGCCCCTTCCCGATGGCGCTGCGCAACGTCACGCTCGAGGTCGCCCGCGTCGAGGGGATCGCCCTCGTGACCGTCTACGGCCCCGCCAACCGGTCGGTCGGGCCGATGGGGCCCGGGGCGTCCGGCGTCGCCAGCTGGGAGGTGCTCATCACCACCTACGGCGAGTATCGCGCCTTCGCGTCGATGGACGACCCGGACCACAACGGCACGAACAACGTGGACGTGCTCGACTTCACCGTCTCCCCGCTGCCGCCGCCCCGCATCGACCACACGCCGGCCGATTCCATCGAGCTCGGGACCGACTACTACGTCCTTGCCGATGTGCATGCGGAGTCGGGCCTCTCGAGGGTGTGGCTCAACTCAACCGATGTGGACGGCCTCGTGTCCGAGGAGGACATGGTGGACATCGGGTCAGGCGTGTACCAGGGCGTGGTCCCCGCGCAGCGCTCGGTGGGCATCGTGGGCTACTCGGTGCTCGTGCTCGCCGGCAACGGCGTCAGGAACGCGACGATGCGGTTCTACGTGCCCGTCATCGACACGACGCCCCCGTCCCTGTCCCACCTGATGCCCGGCGAGCCCCTGAGGGTGAGGCAGGAGCTTGATGTCTGCGCCACCGTCACCGACGCGGACGAGGTGGCCCGCGTCAAGCTCATGTACACCGACCCCGGCGCCGGCGTCAGGAACGTCAGCTGCGGGCGCGACGATGACCGCTGGTTCTACCCCCTGGTCCTCGGTCCAACGGCGGGCGAGCTCACCTACCTGTGGTGGGCGCAGGACGCCTGGGGCAACACGGCCACGCTCGGCCCGTTCAGCCTGGAGGTCCGCGACATGGGACCGCCGACGATAGTCCCGGAGGAGCTGGGCGCCCTCGAGCTGCTCTCGACCCCGCACCTGGCCGCGACCGTCTCCGACGACGCGCTCGTGACCTCGGTCTGGGTCCTCTACACCGTGCCCGGGACCGGCCAACCGACCAACGCGACCCCCCTCCTGCAGGGCGGCCTCTACCGCCTCACGCTCCCCCAGATGCTCGCGCTCGGTGACCTGGTCTACGAGTGGGGCGCCATCGATGTGAATGGCATGGTGGCCAGCACGGGCGCGGTCGAGGTGCCCGTGGTCGACAGCGTCGACCCTGCGATATCCGAGGTCGAGTCGGGCGACGCCTTCGTCGGTCAGGCGCCATGGATCAAAGCGAGGGTCGTGGACCCCGGCGGGCTCTCCTCGGTGGTCCTGGAGTACGTCGGCTCCGATGGCTCCCCTGGTGCCGTCGCGATGTCCGACGCCGGTAACGGCACCTACGGCTGCTACCTGCCCGTCCAGACGCGCGGGGGCGAGGTCCGGTTCACAATCCGTGCCGAGGACCTGTCCGGGAACAGCGCCGATTCCAGCGAGCGCACGATGGTCGTGCGCGACACGGAGCCCCCCAAGCTCACGCACGCGCCGCCCGCGCCGCCCGTGCAGGGCACGCCTCTGCGCCTGCGCGTGAACGTCACCGACAACGCGGGCGTGGCGAGGGTGCACCTCGAGCTCAAGCTCAACCCCATGAGCGTCTTCCAGCGCATCGAGATGCAGGAGGTCGAGCCCGGCATCTGGGAGCACGTCGTGGCCGGCGAGGACGTGAATCCCACCGAGGTGCTCTACTACTTCGAGGCGCAGGACCTCATGCCCTCCGCGAACGTCGGGCGCCTCCCCGCGGACGCCCCGCTTTCACTCTACCGGCTGAACATAACCGCCCGCGTGCTCACCATCTACGGGATGGTGAAGGACCGTGCCGGCGAGCCCCTCAAGGGGGCCTCGGTCGTTGTGATAGGCACGAGCCTCGAGGCGACGACGGATCCGGAGGGCAAGTACCTCATCGAGGGGCTCGCCGGCGGCACGCACACCGTGTGGGTGAGCAGGGCCGGCTTCCGCGACGTTCGTGTCGACGTGGTCGTATCGGTCGAGGAGCCATCCAGGAAGCAGGACTTCACCCTCCTGCGAGAGCCCGAGACGGACGGTTACGACGTGGCCGGGACGGACCTGTTCTACTTCGCCGTGGGGTTCGTGCTCATCGCCCTCGCTATCGCCATCCTCGCCTGGAGGCTGGCGTCCGCCAGGCGGCGACGTCCAGGCCGGCCGGATGGACGGAGGTGAGCCCTCCTGGGCGCGCCGCGCGACCGTCAGAAGGGCAGCAGGTATGCCGGAAGGCTGCCCGGGGGCTGCGTGCCCTGCGGACGCGGCTCCAAGATGGTGCTCCTGGTCACGGGCAGGTGCGGCTCGGGCTGCTTCTACTGCCCGCTCAGCGATGAGAAGCGTGGCCGCGAGGTCGCGTTCGCGAACGAGCGCCCCCTCGCCGACGAGGAGGATGCCATCGAGGAGGCCCGCCTCATCGACGCGGAGGGCACTGGCGTCACGGGCGGCGACCCCGCGGAGAGCCTCCCGCGCGCCGAGGCGCTCGTGCGCGCGCTCAAGCGCGAGTTCGGGCGCGCGCACCACGTGCACCTGTACACCTCGCGCGCGCTGGGGAGGGCGGACCTCGAGCGGCTCGCGCGCTCGGGCGTGGACGAGGTGCGGTTCCATCCCCCGCCCGGGGCGTGGGCGGACGCGGGGGCGCGGGCGCCGTACGCCAGGTCCGTCGCGGATGCGGCCGCCCTGGGGCTGGAGGCGGGGTACGAGGTGCCGGTCCTGCCCGACATGGAGCGGGAGCTGCGCGCCTTCCTCGGCTCGCTGGTCGGGGCCGAGGGCCGGCCGTTCGCGAACCTGAACGAGCTCGAGTTCTCGCCAACGAACGCTGAGGCGCTGCTCGCGCGCGGCTACTCCGTCAAGGGCGACGTGTCCTCGGCCGTCAGGGGCTCCGAGGAGCTCGGCAGGCGCATGGTCGACGAGTTCGGGCCGCGGGGCCTCCGGGTGCACTACTGCAGCGCCCAGTTCAAGGACGCGGTCCAGCTCCGTCGCCGCCTCTCGAGGAGGGCGGCCAACGTCGCCAGGCCCCACGAGGTCGTGACCACGGACCAGACCATACTCAAAGGCGTCGTCGAGACCGGCGACCCCGAGGCGGTCGCGAGGGACCTGCAGGCGCGGTTCGACGTGCCCGCGGAGCTCATGGCCATCGATACCGCGCGCGGGCTGCTCGAGCTCGCGCCGTGGGTGCTGCAGGAGCTGCATGACGAGATAGACGCGGACTGCTACCTGGTGGAGGAATACCCGACCTGGGACCGCCTCGAGGTCGAGCGGGAGCCCCTGCCGCGCCGTCGCGACGGCGGCGGCGGGCGGCCGCGCCGCGCGCGGCGCGCGACCAGGTAGAGCGTCGCGACCGTCACTGCCACCACGAGGGCGACCGCGCCCGTGGCGTCGCGGCCACCGACCAGGAGGGTGTCGCCGTCCAGGTCGATGTCGCCGCCGCCCCTCGTGACGTTCACGACCAGCTCGTCCTGGCCCTCGTTGTCGGCCGCGTCCGTGACGACGAGCGTGATGACGTACACGCCCTGCCGCGGAAGCGTGACGTCCTTGGTCGGGCCGCCGATGCGGTAGGTCCGGCCGTCGAACGTGTAGGACCACTCGAAGGTGGTGATGCCGATGTTGTCCGTCGAGGCGGACGCGTCGAGCGTGAAAGGCCTGCCCTCCACGATGGTCAGGTCGGCCCCCGCGGCGGCTTGCGGGGGCACCTTGTCCACCACGGCCACTATGCGCGAGCGCGTTCGCGCGATGTTGCCGGCGTGGTCCTGGGCGAAGAAGGAGTAGTTCAGGGCGGCCGTCGAGTCCACCGGCAGCTCGATGGCGAGCGAGTACACGCGGTCCCCGGAGAGGCTCCGGTTGGAGAGGGGCCCCTCGCCGAGCCTGTACACGACGCGCACCTCGACCAGCTCCAGGTCGTCCCAGGCCTCGACCTCGAATCTGTAGCTCCCGCCCGTGGCGCCGGACGTCGGGGACGAATCACGCCCATACTCGGGCGGCGTGGAATCCTCGACGACGCGGACGGTCCGGTCCGCCGTCCGGAGGCCGTTGCCGATGGGGTCGATGGCCTCGAAGTGGAAGGTGATGGCCTCGACGCCGATCGCGGGCACGTCGGCATGCGCGGTCATCGGGTGCGCGTCCGACAGCGTCAGGTTCTGCGCCGCGCCGCCGTCGAACGCCCACAGCACCCATGCGGCCCTCACCTCGATGTTGTCCGTGAGCTCTACCTGGAACTCGTAGCTCGCGCCCGGGGAGGCGTACTGCGCGCTCATGTCGGAGAGGAGCTCCGGGCCGTCGTTGTCCGCGATGGAGGCGTGGCCAGGGGACGTCTCGTTCCAGTTGCCGAGCAGGTCCTGCGCGCGGAACCGCCAGTGCACCGCGCGCTCGCTCGGCGGGAGCCGCGTCGTGTGCGTCCAGGCACCGAGCGACGGCTCCTGCCTCATGGGCGCGATTATCTCGCTGCTGGTGCCGTACCAGTAGCGGACCTCGACCACCATGAGGCCGTCCGGGTCGTCGACGGTCACGCAGAAGGCGAAGGGGTCGCCGGTCGTGCCCTGGAGGGGCGTGAGGTCGGGGCCGAAGACGGGGCCCTCGCCGTCCGCGCCGAGCGCGGGGTGGGCACCCATGGCCATCGCGGCCAGTGTCCCGAGGATTGCGATTGCCGCAAGGGGGCGCACCACGCTCCGACCTCCCACCGATTATCGGACGCGCGGTTCAAATCGGTTGCGGTGCGCCCCCCCGCCTCCGCAGGGCGCGCGTGGCAAGCTATTTTAGCCGCTAGGGCCATGAGAGCGCCCCGATGCTCAGCGACCAGGAAGTCGCCTTCCGGCTCGGCGTCGCCCTCCTCTTCGGCGCGCTCATCGGCCTGGAGCGCGAGATGCACAAGAAGACGGCGGGGCTGCGCACCCACATGCTGGTGTCGCTGTCGACCTGCCTGCTCATGGTGCTGTCGATCGACGGGGCGGAGCGGTTCTCGCAGGTATCCGACCCGACGCGCATCGCCGCCGGAGTCATCACCGGCATCGGCTTCCTCGGCGCTGGCAGCATCATCCGCCACGGCGCGAGCGTCCAGGGGCTCACGACGGCCGCGTGCATCTGGACCGCTGCCGCGGTGGGTCTGACGACGGGCGCTGGCATGCTCCTGCCCGCGGCTATGGTGGTGGCGCTCACGCTGTTCACGCTCTACGTGGTCGAGCGCGTGGATGTGGCCATCGACCTCAAGAAGCACAGGTCCAACATGCTCGTCACGGCCAGCTCGTCACCCGGCTTCATCAACCAGATGGACGGGGTCTTCCAGGACCTGGGCATCGACGTGGGCCACTTCCAGATCGAGGTGGCGGACCGCAAATCCGGCTCGCTGGTGCTGGACATCCAGCTCAAGGAGACCGGGGGCCAGGACAGGTCCAAGATCGCGGAGCGCATCCTGCAGCTTCCAGGCGTCACGAGCGTGGAGTTCTACTGACGGCGCGCCGGCCTGCTCCCAGCGGGGATGGGCATCGGCCATCGGGCGACGGGGGCCTCCCCGTCCGGGCGCCTGGCCATCGGTGGCGAGGTCCACATTCACCCACCCCCCATGCGAAACCTTAATGGCCGCGGCGCACCATGGACGGGCCGTCGCGCTGGGTGGTGCTTTGAGGACGGTCCCTGACCTCGTCGAGGAGCTACTGCGGTTCAACGGCTTCCTCATCAGGCGCGAGGACGGCTTCTTCTCCGCGAGCAAGGGCTCCATCCGTGTCATGGTGCGCGTGGAGGGCGAGCGGGAGACCGTCGACGAGGCCTACGTCGAGGAGCTTCGCCGCTCGGCCGACGGGCGGGGAGCGGACCGCGTCCTGCTCGTGCACACGGGGGACGTCGCCCAGGGCGCGCGCGGCCTCATGGAGCGCTACCGCGTCGTGCTCTGGGACCGCGAGCGGCTCTCGCTCGAGCTGGGGCGGGCGCTCCTCGCGTCCGCCGAGGGCGAGCTCAGCGGCCCGGAGCTCCCCTTCGGGGACTACCAGCTGGTGCCCGCGCGCCCGGCCGACACGGTCGAGGAGGGCGCGACTGTGGAGGGGACGGGGCCTGCGGGCGCCCCCGCCGCGGCGACGAGCGCCCCGGCGGTCGAGGCCATCCAGCAGCGGCGCAGCGCCGGTGCGGTGGCGGGGCAGTCCGACATCCTCGAGTTCCTGCGGACCGACGGGGGGGGCATGCCCCGCGCGCCTGGCGAGGAGCGGTTCGTTGAGGTGCGGCTCTCGGGCGTGGAGGCGCAGTCGAAGGTCCCGAGGCTCCAGGGAGCGCCGCGGTGCGACCTGCAGTTCGTGCCGTACCACCTGTTCGACTACCAAGTCGAGCTCGAGGACGAGTCGGGCGCGCCCGTGGTGCGCAACAACGGCACGCTCGCGGTAAACGCGCTCACCGGCCAGGCCCAGGAGTGGAACCAGGCGCCCGCGGTGCGGCCATCGCCCCCGCAGGAGGGCGCGGCCTCGGTGCTCAAGCCGTCCATAGACTCGATGGCCGCCTACGAGCAGGCCAACCGCGCCGTCAAGGACCTGCACACCCGCACCGTCGAGCGCGTCGAGGAGCGCGGCTCGGTGACGGTCTTCGAGAAGCGGCACGTCAAGCCGCGCGACGGGGCAATCGAGCTCCGGTCCAGGGGCGTCATCTACGTGCCCGTGTGGTGCATCGAGGCGCCGCAGGGCGTCGCGGTCGTCAACGCCAACACCGGCCGCATCGTCAAGGAGGAGTACCTGGACTAGGGGGACCAGGTGAGGCCCGGCCATGACCTTCCACATCGTCATCTCGTGCCCGCACTGCAAGCGCGCCCTCGGCGTGAGGGAGGAGCAGAAGACTGCCACGTGCCCGCGGTGCGGTCGCGAGCTCGATTGCAAGCGCTCGCGCGCCTACCACCGCACCGAGGACATGGCCGAGCTCGCGCGCCTCGTGGGCGAGATGAACGCGCGGCTCGAGCACGGGTTCAAGCGCTACGAGCGCGACGCGAGGGCGGCGCGCGGCGCGGAGGACCGCCCGGCGGTCCCCCCGGGGCTGGAGGCCGTGGCCGCAAGGGTCGCCAACGCCAGGGGCCGCAGGGGCCAGCTCGATGCCGCCCTGGCGGGCCTGTGCGCGAGGGAGGGCGCCTCCTTCTCCTCGGACGAGCTGCTCGCGGTGCTGGGCGCGGCGGGCTGGTCCGAGGACGCGGTCGCGACCGCGCTCGAGGGCATGGTGCGCGATGGCGCGCTCGTCGAGCCCAGGCCGGACAGGTTCACGAGGGCCTGACGGACGTCATCGATTGCTCCGGGCCATGAGAAGACCGGGCCATCCAGGCAAAAATATATGCCTGCCCGGCCGCATATGCAAATCGTTTCGCGCCCCCGGGAGGAAGGGGGCGCTAAGAATCGGGAGGGATACACTTGACGACAGTACTTTCCGGGTGCGGCGGTCGAGTGGGTCGAGGTCTGTGCGCCAGGATTGTCACCATCGCCCTTGTCGCGCTCATGCTGATGCCGGTGGTCCCGGTGCAACCGGCGGAGGCTGCTGGTGAGACCATCGAGGTCATCGCCCCGAACGGAGGGGAGAACATCGTCTCCGGGGAGACGGTGCGGATTCGCTGGAGCATCTCGGGGCCAAGTGGCTACGTCGTTGTCCAGCTCTCCACCGACAAGGGCAACAGCTACGACACCCTCAAGACCATCCCGAACACGCCCTCCCACGGGCAGGGATGGTGGGACTGGTTCGTAGACCCGCGAATCAACTGCACCGTGTGCTTCGTCCAGGTCATCTGGGTGGACGCCATAATCAAGCCCATCAAGGAGCTGGCGCGCGACGCGTCCGACGCGGACTTCGACGTACAGCCGGGGCTCGTCATCTACTTCAAGGAGGTCCCCCCGACGATGACCTACGGTAGCTACAACCTCACGACCTGGGAGATGTTCGACCCCCAGCACATCGTCGACCACCTGAGGTTCATGTGGCGGGTGGACTCCGGCTCCGGGTGGGGCGCATGGGAGCCGATCGAGGGCGGCCGGTTCTCTGACGTGCCACCCACGCAGAACTGGATATGGTGGATGCCCGACTACTACGTGAGCGCCGTGGCCGAGGTGCGGCTCGAGGCCATCCGCGTCAAGTCCGGTGCAGTCGTCGGCACCGCCTTCACCCCGTTAATCAACATCGCCTCGCCCACCGTCAGCCTCTTCAAGCCCGACGGCGGGGTCGTGCTGGTGGGGGGCACGGACTACGACATCGAGTGGAGGTGGGCGAACGACCCCGAGAACGTGATCATCGGCGCCAGCCTGGACTACTCCCTCAATGGCGGCGCGAGCTGGCTGGCCATCCAGCTCAGCACCGAGAACGACGGCACCTACACGTGGCGCGTCCCCTCCGGCGTGGACTCCGCGAACGTCTACGTGATGGTCTCGCTGCTCTACCGCGAGTGGGAGCCCTTCGCGAGCGACCAGAGCTCCGCCCCCAACAGGATAGTCAGCGACCCGAACACGCTCACCGTCACGCTCATCGATCCCAACCCTCCCTTCGACCACGGCGTGATGTGGAAGGCCGGCGAGGTGCACCGCATCAGCTGGTCCACGACGGGCTCGAACACCGACATCCAGCAGTTCAAACTCTGGTACTCGCTGAACTCGGGCGCCGACTGGATCATCATCACGGGAGCCACGGCACCGGCCCGCTCGACCACGTGGACCATCCCGGACGTGTACTCGGAGCACGCCCGCTGCAGGGTCGAGCTCATGCCCAAGTCGGGCGCGTCGATGTACTCCGACAGCGTGCACGACTTCATCCTCTTCAACACCGACGACATCAACCGCCCGCCCACCGCGAGGGTGGTCACCCCGCTGACGGCCGCCGAGGACGCGGTCGTTTCCCTCGACGGCTCCGATTCGGACGACATGGACGACGACCCCCTGACGTACGCGTGGAGGCAGACCTCGCCGTCGTCCCCGGCCGTGACGATCACCAACGCCGACAAGGCCATCGCGTCGTTCTCGGTTACGCTCACGACCTTCCCGGTCACGTTCGTGTTCGAGCTGCAGGTGTCAGACGGCATCGAGCACGAGCCCGAGTTCGACTTCCTGATGGTCAACTACGTCACGGTCGAGGTCATCCCGAGGCAGCCGGTCATCACGGGCGTCACGCCCGACACCGGCTGGCCCGGCACGCTCGTCACCATCACGGGCACCGACCTCAAGGGCTGTGAGGTGCTCATCGGAGGCGTGTCGGTCGGGAGGGTGCTCACGGAGCCAATGCCCCCGCTCAACCCCGACCCGGACCGCAGCTTCACCTTCGAGGTCCGCGACGTGGTCCCGCATGGGCCGCACGGCATCGTCCTTCGGACGCTCGCCGGCGACGTGGAGTCGTCGCAGAGGGTCGAGTTCTTCCCAGAGCCGACGTGGCAGTACGACAACGGCATGGGGTTCCCAAACCCCACCACGTACACGCTGTCGTACCCGTGGGACCCGTGGGGCACGGGCCGCTACAGGGACGCCTTCGGCAACGACGTCTACCTCAGCCTTTGGATATGCATAGGCCTCCCGTGGTGGGACCCCTGGAACGGGTGGGTCTGCCTCGGCTACGAGATAGAGGAGCCCTTCTGCCCCGACCCAATCGCGGCCATCTACTACGGCGCGGTCTTCTGCTGGATAGCACGATACGGGGAGTGCTTCGGCATGTCCTCGACAGCGCTCGAGTTCTACCACGACGAGATATACGTGGCGGACTTCGCGCAGGTGGGAGCCGACAAGCCCCACGACCTGCAGAACACCGGCAGGTTCGACGAGCACGTCGACTGGCGCCAGGGGGCCCAGATGTCGGCCGAGGTGCTCCACATGTACCTCGACACGCTCATCGGCGGCCTCGTCCCGTCGTCGCCGGTGAGCGGCATGGGCCTCTGGGAGTTCGGCGTCAAGGCGTCCATCGACAGCGGCGACCTCTGCGTGGCGACGATGATATGCGACTACGGCGCGCACGCGGTCGTCCCCTACGCGTACGAGGACGTGGACTCGACGCACACGCGGTTTTACGTCTACGACAGCAACCGCGAGGAGTTCTCCAAGCAGGAGACCTCGGTGGAGATGGCCTACAACGACTCCGCCGCGAACGACAACCCGCCCTACATCGAGATCATCAAGGAGGGAATGTACTGGGACTGGTCGTTCATGTGGCCTGACGGCACCGAGTGGAGGAGCGCGGTGGGCCTCGCGTTCGTGCCGTGGTCCGTGATACACGGCAGCCGCACGCTGCCCCTCAGCATCGAGGGGATCCTCACGCTCATCGCGGGTAGCGCCGATGTATCCGTCGACGACGGCGCTGGCGGAACGGTCGGGTACGACCCCTCCGGCTCGCTGCAATGGGGCATCGAGGGTGCCGCTCCCCTCCCCCAGTTCAGCGGCGCGGGCTCAAGGGTCCAGAGCTGGTACCTGCCCGATGGCAACTACACCTCGCGCGTCAAGGGGACGGCCGAAGGGGTGTACAACTGGTCCATGGTCAACAACGGCACGTCGGCCTTCAGCATCGAGTCCGCCGAGGTGGGGCCCTCGTCGACGGACTCCATCGCGGTCGACTATGCCGACGGCAATCCGTACCGTGGCAGCATGCGGTACGGCACCAACGATGCCGAGAAGGAGTACTCGCTCGCGATGGTAAACAAGTTCGGCGTCCGCGAGCGCGTCTACCGCATCAGGGGCGCCGACCTCACCAGCACGGGCGAGCACGAGGTCGGCACGAACGGCGACTACACGGGCATCGTGTTCACCAACCACGGCACCGCGCCGACGACCTTCGACGTCGAGTTCCAGCACAACGTCGTGTCCGACGCGGTGTGGAACGGAACCGACCCCCCGACGGCCCCCCGCCTGCCCACGGCCTCGAGGCAGGGCATCACCGTCGGCCCGGGCGAGACCGTCACGATAAGGCCCCTGAACTGGCTCGACCTGGACCACACGATCGTCATCATCGAGGGCGAGACCGTCCCGGGCGCGCCCCAGGGCCTCACCGCCACCGCCACGGGCCCGCAGGTCACGCTCGTATGGACCGCGCCGGCCTCGGACGGCGGGTGGGCCGTCACGGGCTACGTCGTGCTCAGGGGGGACGCGCAGGGCAACCTGACCACGCTCGCCGACGCGACGGGGACGACCTACATCGACGCCGCGGTCGTGCGCGGCACGACTTACTGGTACGCGGTGCAGGCCCGGAACGCGCTCGGCGGGGGACCGGCTGCGGAGGCGGTCTCCGTCACCGTGCCCGCGCTCACGGCCCCCTCGGCCCCCACCGGCCTCAACGTGACGGAGGCGGGGGGCAAAGTCACGGTCAAGTGGGCCGCCCCGCTGGACGACGGGGGCTCTCCCGTCACCGGCTACAAGGTGCTGAGGGGCACGAGCACGGCCGCCATGTCCGAGCTGGCCACGGTGGGGGCTGCGGTCACCACCCACATGGACACGACGGCCAAGAAGGGGAGGACGTACTACTACGCCGTGGTCGCGCTCAACTCGGTGGGCGAGGGGCAGCGCACGCCGGAGGTGTCCGCGTCCATCCCGGGCGACGAGGGCGGCGGACTGCCTTGGCTGCTCATCATCGTTGTCATCATCGTGCTGCTCGCGGTCATCGGCCTCGCCATGTGGGCGCGCGGGCGGGGGAAGGGCGCGGCCCCTTTCTCCTCGCCGCCCCCGGCCCCGGGGGCGTCGCTCGAGACCGCGACGGGCCCTCCGCCCCAGGCAGGTCCCCCTGGCCTCGGCGAGGGCCCTCCTCCCGGATGATGGTGCGGCGACGGACGGACATGGGGTCTCGTCCGCGCGGGGGTCGCGCTCAAGGCTTGTAGTAGATCTCGGAGCCTCGGGTATCGAGCTCTAGGACGGTGTACTTCTCGGTGCTCTTCGCGTTGGGGGAAGGACCGGTGTAGCTGTAGCTCCATGAGGTGTAGTAGTCCTTGAGCTCGTCGCCCACGCCGTTGTCGATGTAGTCGGAGATGTGGTAGGGGTCGCGGAAGAGGAACTGGTCGTTGACGATGTCGACCGTGGCGATGACGTACTCGCCGCCCTTGAGAGGGATGTAGACGTTGTTCCAGCCGTGGCCGCCCCAGTAGTTGCGGACCGGGTCGTAGATGATGCCCAGGTTGAGCCAGACCGGCACCCCCACGGCGCGCGCCAGCGATGCCAGCAGGATGGACTGGTCGTCGCAGTCGCCGGCCATGGCGGCGAGGGTCTGGTAGCAGTAGAGGGGCTCGGCCGACCGCTCGACTTTGTACTCGAGGTTGTCGTCCATCCACCGGAAGATCTTGAGTAGGATTTTGTAGACGTTCTGCTCCGAGCCCACGATGCGGTTCGCGAGGTCGACGACGTTGGCGTCCGTGGGGTCGATCTTCCACTCCTTCCCAAGGTACTTGTCGTACGAGTCCGGTATGTTGGACACAAGGGCGGAGTCCTCGGCGTCTACCTCCCACAGGGTCGAGGTGAGCTTCATGTGGTAGGTGATGGAGATGCCCGCGGTGCCCCCCTGGGGGATGGTGCCCTGCCACTTCATCCACTCCTGCTCCGACTTGATGAACACGGAACTCGGCAGGGGGGCGGTGACGAGGCCAATCCTCTCGTGTATCCCTGGTATGTGGAACGGCTTCGGGATGTCTATCGTGTACTCGAGGCCGTTGGTGTTCGCGGTGAGCGTCATCTCGCGCAGGATGGTGAAGTCGGCCTGCTCGGGGAAGGTCTGGAATCCAGGCTGGCCCGTGGTGGCCATGTTCCAGAGCGCCCTCATCGGCTGCTGGACCATGGGCCAGGAGGCTAGGAGGAGCAGAACGATGATGGCGATGACGAAGATGTGCTTCGCCACGCGCTTCGCCGTCCACCGGGAGGCCGAGCGCGTCTGGACCGTCGGACGCTGGGCGGAAGGCTGGGTCGCGGGCATCGCGGTCGGGTGGGCGCGGGCGGGCTCGGGCGTCGTGGCGGCCGCGGCTCCCTGCGAACCCACTTGCTGCGATGTCTCCTCCACCCGCTGGCGGACGACCGTGCCGTCCGGCCTCCTGTAGTACCTGTACTGGGGCTGGAACGGGCCAGGGCCGGGGGGTTGCTGGGCCTGCGCAGGGCGGGACGCGACATTGCCCTGGGGGTCCACGTAGTACTGGACCGCCTTGCGCGGCGCACCGCCTTGCTGCTGGCCGGCCATCGGCAAGGCAAGGACCCGGCCGGTATTAATGGTTGCGCCATCCGTCGCACGGGCTGCGAAGGCGCAAGCACGCCTCACTGGCCGGCACCGTCCCCCGACCCCGTCCCGGCTGCCGTCTCGTCCTCGCCACTGGTCCCCTCACCGCTCGGCTCGGGCGCGCGGGCCGTGCGGCGATGCCTGCGAAGCTCCCGCCGCCGCGCCCTCATCGTCTCCGGTGGCATGAGGTCCGGCACTATGCGCCCCATCGTCCACCGCAGCACTATCAGTCCGTAGGCCGCGGCGACGAACATCGAAATCGCCCCGACCTCCCACACCGGCAGCGCCGCCTCCAGGCCGGTGGCGAGCGACAGCCACCACATGATGTTGAGGGGCACCTGGATGAGCACGCCCATGAGCCCGAGGCGCCAAACGACGCCCTCGGTGGCCCCGAAGCCCACAAGCATGCCAGTGGCGCCGTGCACGACCGCGAACGCGAAGGCGGCGCCGACGTAGCTCGCTATCACCCAAGGGTTGGTGGCGACGCCCTCGATGAGCACGAACGACCTGTAGAACCACAGGGCCGTGAGCATCGAGCCATAGCCCAGGCCGAACGCCGTCGCGTAGAACGTGGTGTCCGGGTCCTTCGAGAACCGCGGCGAGTTGAAGATGATGACCCGCATGAACTGGTCCAGGAAGGCCCACACGATGACGAAGAACACGATGGCCGAGGCGTAGGTGTAAAACGTTGCACCGTCCGTCCACACATGGACGACGCCCGCTATGACACCGGCCACCATCCCGACCACGAAGGCGAACATCACGGACCGCTCATCGAACATGCCCTCGAAGGACCTGAGCATGTAGAACCTGAGCAGCAGGGCGGGGATCGTCCCCAGCATCATCGCGAAGAAGAGGGCTATCTCCACGTGGCAGAGGAGGTCCGGCGTTTATATAAACCTTGGGTCGGTCCGCCCGTCCGACCGGTCCGGGGCGGGACAGGCCCAGGCTCCCGCCGAGGACCCATGTGCCGGAGGGGCCACTTTCACCCACCCCCCGGCTGACAGCTTATTAGCCAGGAAGGCGTACTATCCCCTCGAGGCAAGCCCTCGGACAATATGTTACCCAATCTACATCCAAATCGGATAAAATATCGCTACAATCTGGATTCAGACCCAGTGTCAAAAAGGCATATGACCCCTTCACGCATATGCCCCTGTCCCTCACGCACGTGGGGGATGGGATTCACAGTCGGGAGGGAGGGCCATACCAAGTGACGGAGACGATAGGCCATCTCGTGGCGAACGCGACGAGCGTGCTGGCCAGGCGACTACCGCGGCCAATGACTCGGCGGACGCCATCGCGCATCCCGACACCGTGAGACCAGCTCAGGGGGAGGGCGAGGCGTCCTCGCTGCCGCTGTCGGGGAACGCGATCCGTGTTCTGAGGAAGCGATACCTGAAGCGAGATACGGAGGGCAACGTGACCGAGACGCCCGAGGAGATGTTCCGCAGGGTGGCGCGGAACATCGCCCAGGCGGACCTGAAGTACGACACGGAGGCCGACGTCCTTGCGTTGGAGCAGGAGTTCTACGACCTCATGACGAGGCTGGAGTTCCTGCCCAACTCCCCCACACTCATGAACGCTGGCCGCGAGCTCCAGCAGCTCAGCGCGTGCTTCGTGCTGCCCATCGAGGACTCCATGGACTCCATCTTCGAGGCCGTCAAGAACACCGCGCTCATCCACAAGACGGGCGGCGGCACCGGCTTCTCGTTCTCGCGCATCCGCCCGAAGGACGACGTCGTGCTCAGCACGAAGGGCATCTCCTCCGGGCCCATCAGCTTCATGACAGTGTTCAACGCGGCCACCGAGACCATCAAGCAGGGCGGCACGCGCCGCGGCGCGAACATGGCCATACTGCGCGTGGACCACCCCGACATCCTCGAGTTCATCACGTGCAAGCGCGACAACGACAAGCTCACCAACTTCAACATCTCGGTGGGCATCACCGAGAAGTTCATGCAGGCCGCAGAGCAGGACCAGGAGTACGAGCTGCTGAACCCGCGCACCAAGAAGGTCCAGCGCAAGCTCAAGGCGCGCGAGGTGTTCGACAAGATCGTCGACCACGCGCACCTCAACGGCGAGCCCGGCATCGTGTTCCTCGACCGCCTCAACAAGGACAACCCGACGCCCAAGCTGGGCGACATAGAGTCCACCAATCCGTGCGGCGAGCAGCCCCTGCTGCCCTACGAGAGCTGCAACCTGGGCTCCATCAACCTCGCCAAGATGGTGAGGGAGGGCCCCGCCGGCCCCGAGGTCGACTGGGAGAGGCTCGCCCGCGTGGTGCGCTCCGGCGTCCACTTCCTCGACAACGTCATCGACGTCAACCACTACCCCCTCGCCGACATCGAGAGGATGACGAAGGGCAACCGCAAGATCGGGCTCGGCGTCATGGGCTTCGCCGACATGCTGGCCCAGCTGCGCATCCCCTACGACTCCGAGCGCGGCGTGGACGTCGCCGAGAAGGTCATGCACTACATCCAGGAGCAGGGCCGCAAGGCCTCGGTGGAGATGGCCAAGGTCCGCGGCGTGTTCCCCAACTTCAAGGGCTCGGTCTACGACATCCACGACGGGCTGCGCCTGCGCAACGCCACCATCACCACGGTCGCCCCGACCGGCACAATATCCATCATCGCCGAGGCCTCCCCCGGCATCGAGCCCTACTTCGCGCTCGCGTTCACCCGGAACGTCCTGGACAACGAGCGCCTCGTCGAGGTCAACCACCTCTTCGAGGAGTGCGCCAAGCACGAGGGCTTCTTCAGCAAGGAGCTCATGGGGACCATCGCCAGGACCGGCTCGGTCCACGGCAACGCGGACGTGCCGAGCTGGGTGCAGCGCATCTTCGTGACCGCGCACGACATCACGCCCGAGTGGCACGTCAAGATGCAGTCCGCGTTCCAGAAGTTCACCGACAACGCGGTCAGCAAGACGGTCAACTTCGCCAACAAGGCCACGAAGGAGGACGTCAAGCGCGTGTACATGCTCGCCTACCACTCGGGCTGCAAGGGCGTGACCATCTACCGCGACGGCTCGCGCGAGGCGCAGGTCATCTCCACGGGCAAGACCGCGGAGGCCGCCACCGCCACTGCCCAGAAGGCCGTGGCCCCGGCCGTGCCCGGCCAGAAGCTGAGCCCGCGCAAGCGTCCGATCGTCACGTACGGCACCACCGAGCGAATGCGCACGGGCTGTGGCTACCTCTACGTCACCATCAACGAGGACGAGGACGGGCTGTGCGAGCTGTTCTCGCAGATGGGCAAGTCGGGCGGCTGCGCCTCCTCCAACAGCGAGGCCGTGTCGCGCCTGTGCTCCCTCACGCTCAGGTCGGGCGTCGACCCGCAGAGCATCATCAAGCAGCTGCGCGGCATCCGGTGCCCCTCGCCCGCGATGGAGAACGGCGGCGTGGTCAGGAGCTGCTCCGACGCCATCGCCAAGGCGCTCGAGCGCTACCAGGAGCGCCGCGAGGAGCGCCTCCGCAAGGAGGCGGAGGAGCGCGCCATCGAGGAGGAGGTCGACCGCGGCCTGTCGGAGATGGTCGAGAAGTCGGCCAAGCAGGCCGTCGTGACGACCACCATCGTCACCCCGCGGGACCCCGACGGCAACTGCCCGGAGTGCCCCGAGTGCGGCTCGCTCATCGAGTACGCCGAGGGCTGCATCGTGTGCCGCAGCTGCGGCTACAGCAAGTGCGGGTGAGGCGGGCCCCCGTCGGCGCCCGTCCTAGTCCGCGCCCCTTCCGCGCGGCGCCTCGCCGCCCCTCGAGAGGTGCGTCCACTCGTGCCCGCCAGGCGGCATGACCTCCGCCGCCTCGATTCCGAGCCGCAGGACGGTGAGTTCGGGGTCGTCGAGGCCATCCCAGTAGGACTCCACGAACCCTGACGCGTCTGCCGCGGCGCGCTTCTCGTCGCGGTCCTCGACGGCCTCGGCCCGCCCCCTGAAGCGGATGTAGCCGATGTCCTCCCCGCGCCTCCACGCCAGGTGGGCCTCGTACCGGGGGTCGTAGCGCAGCTGGCGCACCTTCGCGTCCGAGGTGCCCGTCAGCACGTAGTGCGCGCGCCCAGCCTCCACCAGGGTGACCGGCCGGACGTGAGGGCCCTCGTCGTCGCACGTGGCCAGGTCCACGACGCGAGCGCCCCTGAGCCTCCGCTCCACGCGCGCCCACTCCTTCGCGTCGTTCCCCAGGAACCGCCTTGTGAACTGCTTGGCCTTCTTCCTGACCATGCCGCCATCTCCTTCCTCAGCTCTGCTCTCACTTGTGCTCGATCTCGATTGCCTTGACGACGCTCGCCGAGCCCGAGGCCAGGTCCCTCCACCTGTCGTCGAGGACGTCCGCCCGCGTCGCCTTGGACGCGCCCCTGTACGCCGGGAACAGCAGCAGGAGCGCGAGAACCCCGCCGCCCAGGAAGAAGAACAGGCCGCCCACGACGAGGGCGGAGGCAGCTATCATCCAAGCGGCGTACCTGTACTGTCCCCCGACCAGGACGAACACGCTCACGATGAAAGGGAGTGCCAGGATGTAGTAGACGAGTCTCTCGATTAGTGTGTCCTGCAAGAGGGAGGGCAGCAGGAGGATGATGGCATTCAGGACGACCAGCGCCACCGCGCCCCAGGGACGTGGCCTCCTCATCTGCACCGCCCTGGAACCGACATCCCTGCCCAGGGTCGTGGCGAGGGGTGCCGCGGTCGACTCCGCGACCGTCACCGATTGGGCGAGGTGCTGCGCCCTCGCCCTCATCCACTGGTCCAGGGTCGCGGCCAATCGGTTGAAGGTCTCCCTCGTCTTGTCCTCCGAGAAGCGCCAGTACCTCTGGGCGGTGAGCGACACCGTCACGCCGAAGGGCTGCACCGGAACCACCAGGACATCGAACAGCGCCACCTCCTGCGTGAACGAGCCGACGTCCGCCAGCACCCACCCCCTGCCCGGGTCGCAGTGGATGGTGCGGAACTTCAAAGCCGCGAGGACATCGAGAACGACCTCGAAGGCGCCATCCCTCGGCAGCGGGAACCATCTTATGTACCGCTCGTCCAACCTTCGTCCCCTCTGGCGGGTATGGGGGAGGCGGCATAAAAGCCTCACCGGACCGGCCCTCCCACTTTCGCGCACCTCCCCCCCTTCGATATATACGGTCCCATGGACGTGTCGATGCGGGTGTGAGCATGGAGAATCTGGGCGGCGCCGCAGGGGAATGCCCCGAGTGCGGCTCGGCCCTGGCGCAGATGGAGGGGTGCGCGATGTGCCCCTGCTGTGGCCACGCGTCGTGCGGTTGAGGTCGGTCACTCTTCCGGCGCCATGGGCGGTGCCGGCCCGTAGAGCCTGAGATGGAGCCGGTCCCACTTGGCGTTCCGCAAGGCGATGGACGTCGCCCACATGCCCAGACCCACCAGGAGGAGTGCCAGGAACCCGACGACGAATGAGAACGCGAACCCGAGGGCCAGCCCTATCGTCCCGCAGATGTACCCCCCTGCGGTGTAGTGCCGTGCGGCCAGCAGGGCTCCCCCCACGAAGTACGGCATCGAGAACAGGACCGCCGTGTAGGCCAGTATGCCGCTGCTCGCGCTGCCGACCCCCGCGAAGAGCACCAGGAAGAGCAGGCCGTTAAGGAACGCGAGGGTGGTCGCGCCTGTCGGGCCAGGCCGCTCGAAGGTCCGCGCGCACATGTACAAAGGCGGCAGCTGCTGCAGCGCCGCTGGCGGCCCCATGTCGACTGGCGGCGAGAGCCCTGGGGGGTAGGCCGGCTGATAGGCCCATAGCGCGCTGTCGACCCTGTTGAACAGGTTGTCGATGGGCGTCCGCTCGTTGTCGATGGAGAAGAACGAGAACCTCTCCGATAACGCCCAGATGCCAGAACCTCCGGGCACCGGCCTGACGGTGATGTCCAGTATGGCGGAGGCCCCGCCGTTCGAACCTGTCGAGTTGCAGACGATCCGGCCCGTGCGGGGGTCGCTGTGCCGGACATCGAGCTGCATGTCCTGGAGCGTCCGAAACACGAACGGGAACACCTTCTCGGATGGTGCGGGGAAGAACCTGTAGCCGGTCTGCATCAGCCCTCACCCGTCCATGTACATCCTCGCGGCCCGCAAGGACCGATGACGGGGCACGCGCACCCGATGGGAGGGGGGATGCCACCCTCCGTCGATGACCGGTCCTGCCCCATCGGTGACCTCCCCCGACCTCGAATGCCGTCCCGGGGCCCGAATGGGCGACGGCTACCAAAGCATTTCGGTGCCACGCCCTAGTAGAGCCCCATCCCGCCGTTCACGTGCACGACCTGCCCCGTCATGTACGACGCCTCGTCCGACGCGAGGAACGCCACGACCGAGGCGATCTCGGCGGGCGCGCCGAACCTTCCCAGGGGTATCTGCCGGAGGGTTGCGCGGACCTCCTCCTCGGTCGCGCCCGCGGTCATGTCGGTGGTGATGTGCCCAGGTGCGATGCAGTTCACCGTGATGCCGTGTGGGGAGAGCTCCAGCGCGAGCGACTTCGTGAGCCCGTGCAGGCCCGCCTTGGAGGCCGCGTAGTGCGCCTCGTGGTCGGTGCCGGACATGGCCACGATGGAGCTTATGTTGACGATGCGCCCCTGGCGCCTCGAGAGCATGTGGGGCGCGAACGCGCGCGCGACCAGGTAGGCGCCGGTGAGGTTGACGCCGATGATGCGGTCCCAGTCCGCGGCCGTCATCTCCCAGCTCTTCAGGTGCTGGTGGATGCCGGCGTTGTTGACCAGGATGTCCAGGTGGCTAAGGTCCGCGAGGGCCTCGTCGCGCATGCGCTCGACGGCGGCCGCGTCCGCCACGTCGGCCCGGACCACGACGGCCCTGCGGCCCAGCGCGCGCACCTCCTGCGCGGCCTGCTCGGCCTTGTCGCGGCTGCGCTCGCAGTTGATGGCGACGTCGCAGCCCTCCTCGGCGAGCCTGCGCACGATGCCGCGGCCGATGCCCCTCGAGCCCCCGGTGACGAGGGCCGTTTTGCCCTCCAGTCCCCACCTCAATGTGACCGACCCCCGCTCTGCGTTGCACTGGCCTCGGCCGCGCGCCGCCGCTCAGCCAGGGAAGTCCAGCTTGGAGAGCGGCCGTCTCTCGGGGATGGACACGTGGACTGACTTGTCGCCCTTGCTCACCCGCTCCGCGAACTCGTTCGAGACGTAGAGCGAGCAGAAGCACGTGCCGAACTCCTTGACGTCCGGCATCATGTACGCGCAGGGGCAGATGATGTCCCTGTCCCAGTCCTTGTCCCCGACGGCCAGCCTGCAGGGGCAGCAACGGTAGCCCACTCGCTCCTCGTTGACGAGGAAGCCCCTGATGAGGTCCAGCGCGAACTCCCTGTTGGGGTTGAGCGTGATGCCCTTGCCGCTCGCGAACCGCAGGAGCACCGGGTGGAGCTCCTCCGCCGTCTTCTTAGGCACCCTTGAACGCCTCCTCGAACTCGTCCGGATGGTACCCTATGATGATCTTAACGCCGTCCAGGACCATCGTGGGGAAGGTGAGATGGTCGTTCCACTTGCGCATCTCCTCGATGGTCTTGCGCTTCTCGTCGCCGTGCTTGAGGTCGACCTCGACGCACTCGTAGGCGATGTCGTGCTCGTCGAGCCACTTCCGCGTGTTCCGGCAGTGGCCGCATGTGCTCAGCGCGAAGAGCATGACCTTCCTGTCCCTGTGGACCATGTGGGATTCCTCCGGAGGACCAGATAGTGCTGGCCGTCCCTGCTGGGTGACGGCGCGGCCATCTGTCGGTCGTGTAAGCGCACTTCACCCTTCTTAGCCTTTCGCCCCAATTGGCAGGGAGAGGTCAGATGCGCAGCGGCGAGAGGTCGATGTCGCACATCGGGCAGTGGTCGTGCTTGGTGGGGTGGCCCATCCTGTAGCCGCACTCCGGGCACTCCCCAGGCTCGATGTCGCGCCAGTCGGAGTACTTGGCCTTGGGGGCCTGGATGGACATCACGACCGTGGGGGTGTCCGATTCGTTGACGATGCCGTGCCACGTGTCAGGGGGTATGAAGGCGCCCTGCCCGGCGCGCAGGACCTTCTCCTCGTCCCCGGAGTGCACGTACGCATCGCCGACGACCACATAAAGCCAGATGTCGCAGTCCGGGTGCTTGTGGACCTTGAGCTCCTGGCCGGGCTCGAAGGTCAGCAGCGAGACGTACATGTCAGGCTTGTCCACCAGGACCTTGCGCCACATGGCCTCGTGCCTGAACTCGCTCATCGCGGCGATGTCGATGACCTTCACGGCACCACCTGCCAGTCGCTCCCCCTTCCGCGCCAGGAGCCAGGAGGGGTTTTTGAATGAGTCTGGGGAGGTTAAGTAGTTTGGGGTGCCGCTGGTGGACCTTGCGAAAGTCGCCACTTGGGCGCCCCTCTGGGGGAGCGCGCGGGCGGCAGCGCAAAGGTTGATAGACGCGCTCGCCGGTCAGCCGGCGGTAAGGTCGGATGGAGCGCAAACTGCCCTGGCCCACATACAGGAACACGATGCGGCTCGGGGTGCCGCTCGACCTGGGGTGCACGCTCTCGTGCGGTCAGGCGTTCCGGTGGTGCCTGGGGACCGAGTGGCAGTGGAGGGGCGTCGTGGGCGGCGCGCTCGTCGACCTGTGGCAGAGGCCCGAGGGCGATCTCTACTGGGAATCGGGGCCGAGGGAGCTCTCGCCCGGGGAGCTGTCTGACTACCTGAGGCTCGATGACGACCTCGAGGCCATAAGGAGGGACATCCGCGACCCCCGGGTGGACGCGGCATTCAGCGCGTACAGGGGGCTCCGCATCCTCCGGCAGGACCCATGGGAGACGCTCGTCTCCTACGTGGTGTCCCAGATGAGCAACGTATCGCGCATCTCCAGGACGGTCGAGATTCTCTCGGCCAGGTACGGCACCCCGCTGGGGGATGGCCGGAACCACGCCTTCCCCACGCCCGACCAGCTCTCGCGCGCCACCCTCGCAGGCCTCCGGAGGCTCGGCCTGGGCTACCGCGCGCCGCACGTGAGCCGCATCGCCAGCGCCGTCGCGGACGGGGAGTTCTTCCTCGAGCCGCTCAGGGAGGTCCCCTACAGGGAGGCCAGGGACCGGCTCATGGAGCTGCCTGGTGTAGGCCCCAAGGTCGCGGACTGCGTGCTGCTGTTCTCGCTGGACCACCTGGAGGCGTTCCCCGTCGACCGCTGGGTCCACCGTGCCGTGGCGGAGTGGTACCACGGGGGAGGTCCCATGACGGAGAGGGCGGTGGGCGCCTGGTCGCGGGAGCACTTCGGGCGCCACGCCGGGTACGCGAGCCAGTACCTGTTCCACGCCCGGAGGGCGGGCGGGGCCGTCTGTCCCGCGCCACCGGATCCGGAGGACGGTCCCGAGGGGGCCGCGCCCGACCACGACTGAGGGGCCATCCAGCACCCCGCGGTCAGCATGGGGCCCCACCGCAGAAGGTTTATATACAGGATGCCGTTATGACTGGAAGACTTCCCCGGGAGGAACATAATGTCGTCAAGGTCGTTGCTGGGCGCCATGCTGGTCGTGGTCGTGCTCATCGCCCTCGTGGCGGGCACGCCCAGCGGCACCGAGGCCCAGGGCCTGGAGGTCACTAACCTGACCATGACACCAAACCCCGCCTTGGTGGGCGGCAAGGTCGAGGTCGCCTGCAAGCTCGTCGACGAGACCGATGTCGCGGGGGTGTTCCTGAGGTACTGCAGCGACACGAACTGCTTCCCCCCCATCACGATGACCAAGGACGGGCAGGGTTTCTGGCGCGCCCTCACGCACGACATCGACTCGACGGGGCAGCACCACTTCAACATCACGGTGCAGTACGCCAACGGCACCTTCGGCTGGACGGAGGAGCACA
>Ga0316622_100000157_pt1 | contig 34181 bp, 27 predicted proteins | sample OWC_Aug_OW2_C1_D_FD_207646 | JGI IMG/M metagenome (GOLD analysis project Ga0316622, IMG submission 207646) | Wetland soil microbial communities from Old Woman Creek delta, Ohio, United States - OWC_Aug_OW2_C1_D5_C | ecosystem: Environmental > Terrestrial > Soil > Wetlands | place: USA: Ohio... | reverse complement strand
AGGGCGCACTCTACCACCGCGTCTGGGCGTGAGCGTGCCGGCGCGGTGTCGAGCGCGCGCATGACCGGATCCGCGTCCCCAATTGCCACGGCCGCGGCCCAGGCTTTGACCACGTCGATCTGGTCGCGGCCGGTATTCGTGGCCACACGGAACACGAACGTCATCCCCATGGAGTCAACCAGGCGATTGGCGAGCGTTACCGCGGTGATCTCACGGCGCAGGCGGTGGCCGGGTAGCACGGCCGCAAAGTCTTCGTTGATTCGCCGCGGAAAGTAGTCGGAGAGATAACGCGCCAGATCGTTGTCGTCGACCAATGGCGAGCTGAGCAGCCGCTGCTGCAAGCAGATCTTGGTGTATGCCAGCAGGACGGCCAGCTCGGGGCGTGTCAGGCCGAGGAAGGTTCCCCGGCGGGCACGGAGCGCCTCGCGAGTCGGCAGCCGTTCGAGTTGGCGATCGAGGCCGGCGTTGGTCTCCAGCATCGACATGAGCTCGCGGAACGCAACCAGATGGGTCCGCGAGCGCAGCTGATCGAGGCCAAGCACGGCGGCCTGCCGCTGGTTGTGCGCCAGCACCGCTTCGCAGACCTCGTCGGTGAGCTCTTCGAGCAAAGCGTTGCGATTGTTCGTCGTCAGCGCGCCCTTGGCTACCAGCGGCTGCAGCGCGATCTTCAAGTTTACCTCGTGGTCGGAGAGGTCCACACCGCCCGAGTTGTCGACCGCGTCGGTATTGATGCGCCCCCCGTGCAAGGCAAAGTCGACCCGCGCCCGCTGGGTGAAGCCGAGGTTGCCACCCTCGGCCACGACCGCGACCCGCAGTTCGCTGGCGTCGACGCGGACGCTGTCGTTGACCGGGTCGCCGACGTCCGCATGCGACTCGTCGCTGGCCTTGACGTAGGTGCCGATACCACCATTCCACAGGAGATCGGCACGCATGCGCAGGATCGCTCGAATGAGCTCCTCGCCGGAGAGCGCCTCCTGCTCGACTCCAAGGATCGCTCGCGCCGTCGGCAAGAGCGGTACGGACTTGGCCCGCCGGGAAAACACGCCGCCGCCTGGGCTGATCAGGTTCGGGTCATAGTCGTTCCACCCCGACGTCGGCAGAAGAAACAGGCGTGTGCGTTCGCGGTAGGAGGTCTCCGGATCGGGATCGGGGTCTAGGAAAATATGCTCGTGGTTGAAGGCCGCGAGGAGGCGAATGGCCCGGCTCCGCAGCAGGCCGTTGCCGAAGACATCGCCGCACATGTCGCCGATGCCGATGACCGTGAGGGGGTCACGATCGACGTCGCGCCCCATCTCGCGGAAGTGCTGGCGAACGCACTCCCAGGCGCCGCGCGCGGTGATGCCGACCTTCTTGTGATCGTATCCGTGGCTGCCGCCGGAGGCGAACGCGTCGCCCAGCCAGAACCGATGCCGGGCGGCGACTTCGTTCGCGGTGTCGGACAGCGCTGCCGTTCCTTTGTCCGCGGCGACCACCAGGTACGGGTCGGACTCGTCATAGATGATCTGCCCCGGTGGTGGCACTGGCTGGCCGTCTTCAATGTTGTCGGTCAGCGAGAGCATGGCGCCGACGAGCGTCCGGTAGGCCAGCTCCACAGCGGTAAACGGCACCGGATGCTCACGCGAGCGGCCCTTGACGACGAAGCCGCCCTTGGCGCCAGTCGGCACGATGACCGCATTCTTGACAGTCTGCGTCTTCATCAAGCCGAGGATCTCGGTGCGAAAATCGGTCGGCCGATCACTCAGGCGGATACCGCCGCGCGCGACTCGTCCGGCCCGCAGGTGAACGCCTTCCATGTGCGGCGCGTGGACGTAGATCTCGAAGCGCGGGCGCGGCGGCGGCAGGTGTGCAAGTCGGGAGCCGTCGAGCTTGATGGCGATTGCCCGGCCGCTCGGGTTGTCCGTGAGCGGGGCGTAGAAGGTGGTCCGTACCGTTGCTACCACCGCCGCGGCGAGGGCCCGGAGAATCTGATCGTGGTGCAGGCTGTCGACCTGATCGAGACTCTTGAGCAAGCTCGCCTCCGCCTCGGCGACTGGGCCCCGCAAGCGCTCCGCTGGGCCGAGTGACGATGCCGACGGGTCGAACTTCGTGGCGAAAAGGCGGAACAGCCGCCGCGCGCAGTTCGGGTGAGTCGTGAGCGCTTCAATCAACGCCGTGCGGCTGCCGGCGACGCCGATCTGTCGTGCGTGTTCGACGTAGGTGCGCAGGAGCTCGACCGGGCGCCATTCAAGGCCGGCATGCAGGACCAGGCGATTGAGCGGATCGTTCTCCAGGTGTCCTTCCCGGAGCGCGTGCAGGGCCGGCACGAGCAGCGGTCCGGCGCGCGCGACATCAACCTGGCCGTACAAAACGTCCTGCACGAGGAACGTCTGCATGTGGACCGGCGCGCCGTCCGCCGTCGCCAGCAAGATGTCGTCTTCGGAGAAAACGCGCAGGCCAAGGTTCTCGAGCACGGGAACGAAGTCGCTGAGCACCAGCCGTTCGTTTGGGAGGTAGAGCTTGAGGGCGGTCAGCGAGCGGTCGGGATCGCCGGTATGGGTGGTCAACTCGATCTGCGCGCGGCCGTCGGCCGACAGGACTTCGAGGGCGCGGATATCCGCCAGGGCCGTCGGCATGTCGGTGGCTGCCTTGTACGCGGGCGGAAGGATGGCCGTGTAGGTTGCGGCCAGGCGGTCAGCTTCCGCTGGCGAGCGCACACCGGCCAGGTACTGGCGCAGCCGCTGGTCCCAATCTCGCAACAGGTCGGAGGTGTGGAGCGCGACTGCTCGGGTGCGGGCGCTGCTCACCGGGGCGGGCTCGCTCTTCGCGGAGGGCCCGGGATCTCCGGGGGGTGAGGCCCCAAGGGAGCCGCTCGTGGCGGCTGGTGTGCGTGGAACGGGGCTTGAGGAGGTATCGGCTGTTGGTGCGGCCGGTGCGGTGGGCTGCGGCGGAGGAGGGGACGCCACCGGCTCCGCCTGTTGCTGCGGCGGCTCCGGCGCCGCCTCGGGGGCGTCCTTCCGCTCAGGTTGGGCCGGTTGGGGTGCGGAAGCATCCTGCTCCCGCTGCTTCTCCATCAACCGTGCAATGGCCTTTGTAAACTCCGCCACAACTCGTCACCACTCTACCGGAACGGTATCAGACCAGCAGCGCCAGGCAAAAGCAAAAGTTCGGGGTCCAGCAGGGCGGCAACGGCCGCTCCGGTGGAATCAGCCCGCCAGCGCGGCCAAGTCGATCGAGAACACCGTCCCGCTGCGCTGCCAGCCGGTGGCGGCGAAGAAGCCGTCGATCTCCCCCGCCGGCAGCGCGTGTCCGCACAGCAACTGCACGCACCCGCGGCGCTGGGCCCGCTGTCGCGCCAGCGCGACGAGGGCCGCGCCGATGCCCTGGAAGCGGCGGTCCGGTGCGACGACCAAGATCTCGATCCGCGCCAGCGTCCCCGTGGTGAGCTGCCGGGCATACGTGACATGGACGATACCCACGACGCGCTCGCCGCACACCGCAAGGTAGAGGTCGGTGCCCAGATCGGCGGTGAGGTGGCGAAAGCGGCGCAGGGTGGCGCGGTCGGCCGGCGGTATGGGCGTGCCGCTCAGCGCGAGCAGTTCCATGACCGCAATGAAATCCGTGCGCCGCCCGCGGCGAAGTCGAAACGGCGTGAGCGACATCTGCTCTGGGTTTGCCATGAGTGACCAGAGTGGAAAGACCAGAGGCAAAAGTCAAAAGCCGAAGGTCGGCAGTCGAATGGTGTGAAGGTCCGGACTTCTGACCTTTGCGTTTTGCCTTGTGATTTGTTTGGCTCTCGTCGTGACCGGTGCCACCAGCGACGGGGCCGCAGCGCGGCGCTATCGGGTCACCACGCGTGGCATGTCGTACGGGCCGCACGCCGTTGCCGATCTGAACGGAAAGGTGCTCTTCGTACGGGGTGCCGCGCCCGCCGAGGAGGTCGAGGTGTCGATTCGGGAAGAACGCCGCAACTTCGCCTACGCCGAGGTTGTTTCCGTGCTCCGGCCGTCGGGGGTGCGCCGGCAGCCGCCGTGTCTTTACCTGCCGCGCTGCGGCGGCTGTCCCTGGCAGCATCTCGACTACGCCGCCCAACTGGCGGCCAAGGAAACCATCGTCCGCGAGCAACTCCGCCGCCTTGCGGGGATCGAGGCGAGCCTGGCACCAATCATCGCATCACCGCGGGAGTACGGTTATCGGCAGCGGCTCAAGCTGCGCGTGCAGGCGGGCGCGGTCGGTTTCCATGCCGCCGCCTCGCATACACTGGTGTCGCTCGACCATTGTCTCCTCGCGGCGCCGGAGATCGACGCCGCGATAGCCTGGACGACGGAACTGGTCCGCACGCTGCGCACGCGCGTTCGGCGCGCCGAGCTCATCGCGAGCGGGATGGATGACGGGCGCGTCGTCCTCGTCGGGGAAGCGGAGGGGCAGTGGGTCGCCGCGGATGAGCGCTCCTGCCACGACTGGCTCAACAGGCATGAGCCCGTCGGCGGTCTGCTGCTCCATGGGCGGCGCTGGCGGCGCGTGTGGGGCGATGATCGCGTGACTGTGTTTCCCGAGGTCGATCTTCCACTTGCGTTGCGAGCGGGAACGTTCATGCAGGTGAACCCGGAGGCCAACCGCCTGCTCGTGGCCACCGTGGTCGGGTTGGTCGGTCCGCCCTCGGGACAACGGGTGCTCGACTTCTACGCCGGCGCCGGAAACTTCGCACTGCCGCTTGCGCGACGTGGCGCGACCGTGGTGGCCGTTGAGCAGCAGCCTTGGGCGGCTGCCGACGGAGCTGCCAACGCGCGGCGGCTGGGCATTCGGGACTGCCGCTTCCTGAACGCGCGGGTCGAGCAGGCGCTCGACTCACTCCTCGCCTCGAACGCACGCTTCAGCGTGGCGATTCTCGATCCGCCGCGCAGTGGTGCGGCCGCGGTGGTCGATCCACTGCTCCGTTTGGCGCCCGCGCGCATCATCTACGTGTCGTGTGATCCGGCGACCCTCGCTCGCGACCTGCGCCAGCTCGCGTGCCGCTACCGGATTGGAGTGATCCAGCCGATCGACTTGTTCCCGCACACGTATCACGTTGAGACGGTCGTCGAGTGCCGGCTGGAGCGCTGAACGTGCGTGGCGCCGGTGGCACGCGCGGGCAGACGCGGCGCCGCGGAGCGTGTCGGGTCGTATCGCCGCGCCGATGCGCTCCCGCCTCTGTCGGCGGCTGGCGCGCGGCCGCGGGGTGTCCAACCGAGCCGTGGCCGCGTGCAAGTTGGCTTGCGAGTGAAAATACCCTGTTGTATTCTCCCTGTGCACGACGGAAGAGCGAGCGACAACCGTGGCAGGCGCGCGTATTGCGCGAGAGATGCCCGACCGGGATCGAAAGGTGCGAACGCCGATGGCGAAACAGCAGAAGTCCCTCAAGCAGAAGATTGTCATCATTCCCGGACGAGGAGTCGCGCAGACCATCAATTACCTGCTGAAGGATCGCGACGAACTCGATTGGCTGGTTGCCGTTGGCCGCAACAAGGACGGTGAAATCTTCTTTTACGATACCGGCGGCGACATCATCGAAGATCTGGGCACGCTGGAGTACCTGAAGGAACGCATCGTCCGTGCTCACTTCGGCGAAGAGCCGGAGTGAGGCGGCGCCACCCGCGCCGCAGGGTCGCAAGACACAGGGGGAAGGCGAACGCCAGACGTCCCACTAGGGTCTGCCTCTCGGAATTCATCGCCGTCGAGAGCCCAGCTGTGTGACGTGCGGCAACGCAGGCCACGCGTCATTCGGCCGACGCTTGACACTGGAATCGCGCTGGTGCGACGCATGCGTCGGCGGATCCCTTCGCTTTCGCAACGCATTCGCTCCGGCATGGAATTCGCTCGCCAGCTTCCTCCGAAAGCGAGGGAGACGAACTCATGGAAGACCTCCGCAAGCAAGCCAACGATCTGCTGTGTTACTACGGCAAGATGCAGAACCGCCTTACCCAGGCCGGGGTGAACGACACCAATTCGCTGGTGACGATGTTCACGCAGCTCCAGCGCGGCCTCGACGCCGTCGCTTACGAAGAACTCGACCCGGCGATCCAGGAGGTCAACCGGCTCGTCGAGTCACTGACGAAAATGCAGGCCGACCTGCAGGTGCTGAAGGAGCTCAAGGGCCGGATGCATCAGCTCAGGAACGGCGCGGTGGAGCAGGGCAACGGCGGCGCCCGCCGCGCCGAGCGATAGCGGCGAAGAGCCGACCTTCGTTTTCCCGCCGCCGACCGCGAGTCCGCGACGTTGGAATCATCCCTCTAGCTCTGGCCGTCCGTGGGGAACACGTCGCTGAGGCGCACGCGCCGGTAGTTCTCCGGCACTTCGAACTCGCTCGCGCTGATGTCGGCGCGCCGAATGCTCGTGAAAACCCGCTCGAAGCCACCCGCGACATGCCGCGTGATCATCTGCAGGATGAAGCCCTTCTCGTGCAGCTTGCGGTAGTCCTCGTTGCGGTACGCCGCCTTGTTGATGGCGGCTACCTTGCCGAGCATCGCGCCATTCATCTTTTCCTGGTAGGCGAGATACTTCTTCGGGTCGAGATCGCCTGACAGGTTCAGATCCTCCGCCAGCCAGATTTCCTGAAATGCCTGGCCTTCAGTCTCGACGACGTACTTCACCGTTTGATGCCCGGCGATGGTTTGGCTTTCGTCGGTCTTCTTCACGGTGATCTTCGGGAGACCCGCCTCCGCGAGCTTGGGCGATTCAAAGTGGGCGGCGGCCCCCTCGCCAAAGCGGCGCTTGGCCGACTCCTGCCGGTTGCGCACGACCTCCGTGACGTACTCGTCGACGGTCCCGGTCCAGTAGGATTCGCGCTGCGGATTGAGGATGGTGAACTTTCCCTTGTTGTAATCGATGAGACTGACGCTGTTGGGCTGAACGAGCCGCACTTTACCATCAGCGATCTGCATAGTCGTCGGCTCGGGGCTGAGACGGTCCCCGTTGCTCTTGATGGCGGTGTTTCGCGCCTCGGCAACCCAGCCGGCCTGTGCGGGGACGGACGCCCCCCACACCCACACCAGGAGCGACACAGCCAGCACGCGACTCTTCATGCAACCTCCTTCAACCACCGGATACTCGGCGAATCGTGCGAGTCTAGTGTTGCCACCTGGTCAAGTCAATTTACGCGAGGCTTCTATCCTCGATCCCACTTTGTCGAGTCAATGATCGCCAACGGGAGGACGAGCTTCTCCAGCTAGAAGAACCGCAGCCAGCGCATTGATTTCCGCATCGGAACCACCCATGAACACGGATGAACGCGGATGCAAGAAGTTTCCAGAAATGGGCTGAGCCCTCCACCCGAGCGGATCTTGGTGAAAGAGGTGAACTGGCTCGGTGACGTGGTGATGAGCCTGCCGGCGCTGAAGGCGGTGCGCCGCGCCTTTCCTGACGCGCACCTGGCGTTGCTCGTGAGAAAGGAGCTGGCCAGCTTCTTCGACGGTTCCCGCTGGATCGACGAGGTCATCCCCTACTCGGTCGCGCGCGGCCGCAAGGGGCTGGCCGATCGGCGCCGCATCATCGCCGCGATTCGGATCCGGCGCTTCGATCTTGCGGTGCTGTTGCCAAACAGCTTCGCGTCGGCGCTCTGGGCGACGCTCGGACGCGTTCCCCGTCGCGCCGGTTTCGTGCGCGACGCGCGCGGGTTGCTGCTGACGCACAGAGTCCGGCGGGTGCGCGCGCTGCTCGATCACCATCAGGTGCACGACTATCTCTACATGCTGCGCGAGGCGCTTGGGATCGAAGGCGGCGCCGACGACTACGTTCCGGATGTTCACGAACCGCATCGCACCACCATGCGGGCGTGGTTGGCATCGCGGCGGCGACGGCCGCGGGGGCGATTGATGGCGTTGGCGGTGGCGGCGGCGTACGGCCCCGCCAAGGAGTGGCCGGCGGACCGTTACGCTGCGCTCATCGACCTGCTGGCGGAACGATACGGCGCGGAGTGCGTTCTGGTCGGTGCCCTCGGCGAGCGCCGCAAGTGCGAGGAAGTTGTGGCGGCGAGCCGGCACGGCGCGCTCGTCGCGGCGGGCGAAACCAGCGTGGGCGAAGCGATGGCGCTGCTCTCCCTGTGCGACGGTTTCGCGGGCAACGATTCGGGATCCATGCACGTCGCTGGTGCGATCGGCATCCCTACCGTCGGCCTCTACGGGTCGACACGTCCCGATCGCACCGGCCCACTCGGTCCGAAGACGAAGATCCTCTACCACCAGATCGAATGCAGCCCGTGCCTGGCGCGCACCTGCCGCTTTGGCCACTACGAGTGTCTGAAACGAATCACGCCAGCAGAGGTGGCGGAAGCGTTGGGGGAGCTGGGAGCCGTTCATTGAGTGATCGGGTGATTGAATGGTTGAGTCAACGGAAGAGATTGATTTGACCACCGGAGAGGCCGTCAAAGGGCTCCGCCGAAAAGGGCCAAGGGCCAAGGGTTCAAGGCTTCGAACCCGAATGAGAACGGCTGAGACGTGCGGCTCAGCCAAAAGCGCGCGTCACGAACCAGAAAACTCCCAGGCCGCAGACGGCAGCGGAACCGATCTCGATGGATAGGGGGACCGCACTCTGATCGAAACGCCGCCACGTCTCGCCGGCGCCGCGGGGTCGCGGAAGCCCCAGCCGTCGGGCGAGGGGCACCTGGGCACGAGCAGGCGTTCTCGCGGCGCCGCTGGCCAACGCAAGCAGCGGCCACACGAGAGCGACGACGCTGAGCTGTCCGAGCTCGACGCCGACATTGAAGCCCAAGAGGGCCTGAGCCAGGCGGCCGCCTGGCAGTCCCGCTTCAACCAGGACCCCGGCGAAGGCGAAGCCGTGCACCAGACCGAAAAGGAAGGCGATGGCGAAACGCAGCGGCCCGGGACGTGACACGCGGCGCAGAAGCGTAAAGTAGCAGAGGCAGAAGAGCGCGAGGCCTGCGAGGGTGAGCGGTGGAACACCCCCGTGCCCGCGCGCCGCTGCTACGGCGAGCAGGGCGAGCGTGGTGGTGATGAGCCAGGGGAGCGTCCGGGTGCGCCCAGCGACGAGCCAGATATTCTCCGCAGCGACCAGCGCGATCGAAAGGCCGATCAGCGCTTCGATCGCCGCGGGCTGCGGCCGGACGTAACCGAGCGCCGCCAGCGCCAGCGTGATGCTGTGCGCCAGGGTGAACCCCGTCACCACCTTGGCGACCTCGACCAGCGAGGGTGCCAGAAGCAGGAGCGCGAGCAAGAAGGCCAGATGATCGTAACCGGTCAGAATGTGCTCCAAGCCCAGGCTGACGTAGCCGGGCAGAGACGTGCCTCCAGACTCCTGCGCCGGTGTCGTCAGTGTGCTGGCGAGGGCCCATGTCGGCTCGGCGCTCGAGAGCACCCGCTCGATCGCGGGTGTGTCTGAAAAAACCACGCGCGCAAAGTGGAGATGCGAGGGCGTGACGTCGAGGAACAGCCCGGTCCGAACGCGCAAGGCGCCCGTCTCGGGGCACGCCACGCGCCACTCGTACACCAGCCGACCGGCCGGTCCCGCGAGCGGGACCGGACCGCTGGACACCAGGCACGCCGTGTCGCCGGCCAGGAGTTGCAGGTGCCCCGTGAGGTACGTCCCGACCAATTCCTCGAATTCCGCACCGGTTGTCACCGACCACGGGAAGCGCGACAGGTCGAGCAGCGAAAGCCGGACCGTCACCTGGGCGCTGCGGCCGTCAATGTGCCAGGTCGAGTAGGAGATACTGCGGTAGTGGGCGGCCGCGGGAGCAGCGGCAGCCAAGAGCAAGAGGGACGCTAGACGTAAGGCGTGAGGCGTGAGGCGTAAAGCGTAAGGCGTGAGGCGTGAGGGGTGAGGCGTGAGGGGATCGAGCGCCCCCTGACGCCTTATGCCTGACCGGGTCATGGCAACGGCGCGGCAACGGCGATGTCGGCGCGGGCGCGGAGATCGGCGAGGTAGTCGCGTAGCGCTTGGTCGCCTGCCTGGCGGCGATACTCGGCTACCACTTGCGCTTCGATGTCGGCGAGCGGAGGGGTCCTGTCCGACTGGCGCTCGAGGACCTCGAGGACATGAAACCCCGTGCCTGAGCGTATCGGGTCGCTCACTTCCCCGGTGGCGAGGGAGAGCGCGATCCGCGACGCCGTTGGGCCCAGGTAGTCGCGGAGTTTGCTCGGCGGCAGCAGGTCGTCAGGTAGCGGGGACAGTTCGGGATCGCCGAGGTCGCGTCGGATCGCGGCGAAGTCTTCACCCGCGCGCAGGCGCGCCGCCGCTACCTGCGCCCGGGTGAGCACGTCCGGGGCGCGGGTCGTGTCCGGTACCCGGCAGAAGATTTGACGCACCCGCACGGCGCCGGGTTGAGTGAAGAAATCATGGCGCTCCTCGTAAAAAGCCTGTAACTGCGCGGGGGTCGGCTGGAGATCCTCGGCTTCCGCCACGATGCTCGATACCACTGCGGAGGTGAGATCGGCGCGGAGACGACGATCCTGGCGCGCAAATCCGAGCTCGAGACCGCGTTGAATCAGTAGCTCCTCGTCGATCAACCGATCCAGCACCCGGCGCCGTTGCTCGTCGGTGATTGCCTCGCGCTGGTCGTCCGCGAGGCCGCCCAGCAGTCGCTGGTAGTCTTCCATGTTGATCAGGTCGCCATTGACCCGCGCCACGGCGCCCGTCGGCAGCGAGGAGCCAACGCCGCGCTCGGTCGCGACGAGACCGGCCGCGGCCAGCACGATCCCGGTGGCGGCGCCGAGGGCGAGGAGGAGGACAGCACGTCGTGATTGATCAGCCGGCGTCATCGGTTGCTCAACCGTTACCACGCCTCCACCGCCGAAGTCATGCTCGGCGGGGCGCCCATTTCCCTGCTCATTTCCCAGCCCTTTACAGCGAGACCGCCGACAGGCTAGAAAGCGTGAAAACCGCAGGGAGGGTCACATGCGAAAGATGTGGTTGCGGAGCGTAGGCGTGGCGGTCGTCGTGGGGTGCATTGCAGCGCCAGCGGCACGAGCGGGTGAGCCGGCGGTTGGCCTCGATGTCGGCGCGGCGATTCCAATCGACAAGTTCCAGGATACGGCGGATCCTGGCGGCGCGCTGTCCCCGTGGGTGGGCTACCAGTTTGGGGACGCGTATGCCTTCACGCCGTTCGTGTCGGTTCAGTATTCGGCGTTCCAAACCGCCGTTGAGGAGAACAAGGACGCTGACATCACGTCGTTGTTCTCGGTCGGCGGCGGTGGACGATTCTCCCTGCGGGACGAGCACAAAGAGGTGTTCTTCAGCGCCCAGGGTGGCTGGTACACGGACGTCACCGGTCCGGTCAACGACAATGGCGGCGGTTTTGCGATCGCTGGCGGCGCCAATTACGAGTTCGGGTTTCTCCCGCGCGGCATGGCCCTTGGTCTCTACGTCCGATACGACCAGAGCAGCCAGCACGCGGCGCGGAACTCCTACGATGATCTGAAGTTCCTGACCTCCGGGTTCGGCTTGCATCATCGATTCCTCCCGCCACCGCCGCCGCCGCCGGCTCCGATCCTTGCGCAGGCGCCACCGCCGCCACCGGCGCCGGTGAAAAGGAAGATCGTGTTGCGCGGCGTGAACTTTGATTTCGACAAGTCGGATATCCGCGCCGACGCCCGGCCCGTTCTCAATGAGGCGGTCGCCACATTGAAAACGGAAGGGGTGATTCGCGTGGTTGCCGAGGGCCACACGGATGGCATCGGCAGCGACTCGTACAACGAGAAGCTGTCCCAGCGCCGCGCCGCGGCCGTGAAGGCCTACCTCGTCAAAGGCGGTATCGACGCGAGCCGGATTGAAACGGCGGGCTTCGGCGAATCGCGTCCCGTCGCCACGAACGACACGGCTGACGGCCGGGCGCAGAACCGCCGCGTAGAATTGCGCATCAAGGAGTAACGCCCGGCGACTGGGGATTGCGGGGACGCGTTGATGGGGCCGGCGGCGCCGGCCCCGCCTTCCGTTGAAATCGCCGTGTCCCCGCGTCTCCGCGGCGACTGCAACACTGACGCGCCGGCCTGCTACCGTTCGGACAGCAGCTGTTGCCTCAGCGCAGCGCGGTGGACCTTCCCGCTCTCGGTGCGCGGCAGCTCAGCGCACACGAGGATCTGCTCGGGGAGCTTCTGTTGCGCCAGGCCCTGACAGCGCAGGAACTCGGTCAGCTCCGCCAGCGTCAATGTCCCGCGGTGCAGCCTGACCACCGCGCAGGCGCGTTCGCCCGTATTCGCATCCGGAAGTGCAACCACCGCTGCCTCGGCCACCGCCGGGTGTTGGGCGATGAGGTCCTCCAGCTCGCGAACGCTGATCTTCTCCCCTTTCCGGATCACGATCTCTTTGATGCGCCCGGTGATGCGCAGGTAACCGGCCGCGTCGAGGCACCCGAGATCACCGGTCCGAAACCAACCATCGGCGGTGAAGGCGTCGGCGTTCAGCGCGGCATCGGCGTAGCCAACGAAGCATTCCGGCCCGCGCGCCTGCACCTCGCCCACGCCCCCTGGCGGCAGGGGGCATCCCACGTCGTCGACGATACGGACCTCCGCGGGCCAGATGGCCCGCCCTTCGGTTTCGATTCCCATGGTATCGGCGTCGGTCGCGTCGGTCGTGCTGATGGTCGGGAACTCGGTTGAACCATACACCCGTTTGGCGATGCAGCCGAGTTCGCGTCGGGCGCGCCGGATCAGATCGGCGGAAACATCCGCGCCGCCGCACGAGAACAGGCGCAGCGACGAGACGTCGTGACCCTTACGGCACTGGTCGTCGGCGAGTTGCTGAAGAAACGTCGGGGCGCCGACCATGTACGTGACGCGTTCCCGCTCGATCAGACGCAAGCCGCTCTGCGGACTCCAGCGTTCCATCAGGACGGCGGTGGTGCCGAGCAGCGCGGGCGACAGGATCGCGTGAATGACGCCGGAGATGTGCGTCAGCGGTGAGGGCATCAACGTCACGTCCGCGGGCGTGAGTCGGTGGACCCGCTCAAGGCTCCGCACTTCGGCCATGAGCGTCTCGTGCGTGTGCAGCACTCCTTTCGGTGCGGCGGTCGTCCCGGAGGTGTACATGAGCAGGAGGACGCGCGTCGGGTCGACGGTGGGCATGTCTCCTGGTTGCGGGGCTGACCCCCGGGAGCTGTCGACCAGCTGCGCCAAGGACTGCATGCCTGGCGGCGCCTCGTCGCGGGCGACCAGAACATGATCCAGCTGGGGGAGACGGTTGCGGAGATCACCAATCAGGGTACGGTGATCGCAGTCCCGGAACCGCCCCGGGATGACCAGCACCGACGCACCCGACTGGCGGAGAATAAAACGTAGCTCGCGTTCCCGAAAGATCGGCAGTACCGGGTTGGCGACGGCGCCGATCCGCGCCGCCGCGAGGAAGGTTACGACCGCCTCCCACCAGTTGGGGAGCTGGTACGCGACCACGTCGCCGGGCACCACCCCGAGCGAGCGGAGGCCGAGTTCCAACTGGCGGCTGAGCCGATCGAGTTCCGCGAAGCTGAGGCGGAAGTCGGCGTCGATCAGCGCCAGCCTGTCGCCGTGGGCCTCGCAGGTCCGCGCAAAGCCGTCGGCGAGAGATCGCGCGGCCCAATGTCCGGCCTCCCGGTAACGCCGGGCATCTTCCGGCCGCAGTGCTGTCGGAGAGACGAGAGGCATAGGTCGAGAGTCATTCCCGCTGCACGACCTGTCCGGTCTCGATCAGCGTGGCGCGCGATCGCAAGACCGTCTCACCCTTCTGGTTCGCGAACTTGGTTTCGAGCACTCGCCATGTTTCCTCCTCGCTGACGCTGCTGATGACGAGCCTATAGGGAGGCGCTGAACCGTGGTCAAGCAACGAACATGATTGGTCCATGAGCCTGGGACTCGAGACCCGTCCTCACCAGGATCTGGGGCCCGGTTGACGCGCATGCGGCCCCATGGACTGCTGTTCTCGCGGCCGCCCGCGTGAAAAGGGTTGTATGGGCGAGAAGCGCGAGGCTATGATCGGCAGCAACTTGCGCTGGAAGCCGTTTCTTGACATTGCCGAAGCGCCCGACCTATGAAAAGCACTTCGGGGGTCTGGTCCTTCTGTTCTGTCGAGTGGTCAGTATGAAATCCAAATTCGTCGCGGCGGTAAACTGCGCCATCTCGACCGTGCTGGTGGTCGTCCTTCTTCAGGTCGACGGAACCGCCGCCGCGGCGGAAGACAAAGGGGCTCGCATCCGCGACAACCTCTACGCAACGAAGTTCGTCAGCCCGAAAGAAGGCTGGGCGGTCGGAGCCTTCGGAGTGATCTTCCACACCGTGGATGGGGGAGGCAGCTGGCAGCCGCAAGTTTCGCGCACAACCGAGCCGCTGTTCGCGGTCGATTTCGTCGACCAGCGGATGGGCTGGATCGTCGGGCGTTCTGGATTGGTCCTGCACACCGACAACGGCGGGCAGAGTTGGACCCCGCAATCCAGTGGAACCGACAAACATCTGTTCGGGGTTGACTTCGTCGACGCCAACTTTGGCATTGCGGTGGGCGATTGGGGCGCGGTTCTGCTCACCCGCGACGGCGGCAAGACGTGGCAGGCGCGCTCACTCAGCCAGGACGTGATCCTGAACGACCTCCAGATGGTGGATGTCTCCCACGGCTGGATTGTGGGCGAAATGGGGACGCTTCTGAAGACGGAGGATGGCGGAGAGAGTTGGGTTCAACGCGACATCGGCGTGCCGAAGACGCTTTATGGGGTTCAGTTCACCGATGCGCAGCACGGCTGGCTCGTCGGTCTCGACGGGCTGATCATCGACACCGAGGATGGGGGACAGACCTGGACGGTGCGGCACGGCTCGCCTGAGATCGGGGCGTTGGAGCAGGTGCAGTTTTCCCAGGCGGTCGACAACCCCAGCCTCTACGCTGTCAGCATCACGAACAATCGAGGCTTCATCGTGGGTGAGACCGGCGCGATCTTCACCAGCAGGGACGGCGGGCGGACGTGGGCGCGTCAGCCGGAACCGGAGGACTGGGGGCTCGGTTGGCTTCGTGACATCTCCATCGTGCCGGGGACCCACGGGATGATTGTCGGAGCCGATGGGCGTCAGGTGCCGATCGTGAACGGCGAGATCGAGACCAAGGGCGAGGAAAGAAGTGCTACCGAGACATCTGATTGAGCGCTATCTGCGTTTTCTTCTTCGGAATCGTCTGCCTGTAGCGATCTCGATCGCTGCCGGCACGCTGTTCTTCATCTGGTACTGCGCGTTTCACCTGACCATCTTCACCAACTTCTTCGATCTCTACCCGCCGAAACACCCCTACATCGAGGTCTACACCAAGTATCGCAAGATGTTCGGCACCTCGAACGTGCTGATGATGGTCATCGAGGTGCAGAAGGGCGACATCTTCAGCGATCCGGAAATCCTGCAGAAGGTCGACCGCATCACGGTCGACCTCTTGCACAACGTGCCCGGCGTCAATGGTGAGCAGGTGATCTCGCTGACGCACCCGAAGCTCAAGACGACGCTCACCTCCGGGTCCGGGATCAAAGTGGTGCCGTTGACGTACCCCCGCTTGCCGGAAGATGCCGAGGAGCTCGAGTTCTTCCGGCGCAAGGTCTACACCACCGAGGGGGTGCGCGGGTTCTTCGTGTCGAACGATGACAAGGCCACCCTGATCACCGCCGGCTTCTGGGAGGAGTACTTCGACCTGGCGGGCATGTGGAAGCAGATCCAGGAGATCGAGGCGCGCGAGGAAAAGGACGGCAAGGTCAAGATCTTCGTGTCCGGGCCGCCGATCCTGTACGCGTACTTCCAGGAGGCGCTGTCGAGCATGGGCTACGTGCTCGGCGCGACCGGGATCGCGATGATCGGGCTGTTGTGGTTCTACTTCCGGACGATTCAGGGGGTCGTGATTCCGACGTTCTCTGGACTGATGAGTGCGGTGTGGGGCCTCGGCTTCGCGGGCCTCTGTGGCCTCACGGTCGACCCGCTCGTGCTGGTGGTGTTCGTACTGATCACCGCGCGTGCCCTGAGCCACTCGGTACAATCGATGGAGCGCTACCACGAGGAGTACTTCCGTCTCGGTAACAAACACGAAGCCATCGTGACCTCGTACATCAGCCTGTACAGCCCGGCCATGGTGTCGATCGCAGCCGACGCTCTGGCGATCTTGACGATCGCCGTCGCCAGCATCCCGCTGATGCGGAAGCTCGCGTTCATCAACAGCTTTTGGGTCATCTCGATCTTCCTCAGCGTGGTCACCCTGCATCCGATCATTTTGACGTATGTCCGCCCGCCCAAGCAGCAGCACAAGGCCAACAAGATCTCGGATGGCATCTATAACGGGATCAGCCGCGGGCTGGTCACGATCGGAACCGGCGGGTGGCGGTGGCTGGTGGTCGGGGTGTTCGCCGGGGTGATGGTGTTCGGGATGTACTTTGGCCACCGGCTCAAGACCGGCGACACCTCGCCCGGCAAGGCGCTGCTGTTCGACAACCATCCCTATAACGTCGCCGCGCAGAAGGTGAACGACCACTTCACGCTCGCGAGCCCGATGGTGATCATCGCCGAAGGGAAGAAGCCGGAGGCGATCAAGGACGCGAAGACCCTCAACCAGATCGATCTGTTCCAACGGCATATGGAGCAAGGAGAGGGCGCGACCTCGTCGATCACCGCGACGACGATGCTCAAGACGATCTTCCGCACGTTCCACGAAGGGGACCCCAAATGGGCCATGCTCCCGGTGCGGAATGATCACGTTGGCCAACTGTTTTTCTTGGTGACGTCTGGGGCGCGGCGCGGTGAGATGGATCGGTTCTTCAGCGCCGACTACACCAACGCGACGGTTACGATTTTCTACAAGGAGTACAACCACGACATCATCAACGCCGCGATCAGCCGGGCCAAATCCTACATTGCGGCGCACACCAGCCAGGACGACAGCATTCGCTACCGCTTGGCCGGCGGTCTGTTCGGCATCCTGGCGGCCCAGATCGAAGAGGTCGACTGGTCCTACCGGGTCAACGTGCCGCTCATCTTCATTGTCGTCTTCATCTTGAGCTTCTTGACCTACCGCTCCGTGGTGGGGGCGCTGATCGTCATGATCCCTTCGCTCGTGGCGCAGCCGCTATCGGAAGCGGTGATGTACCTGCTCGGGATCGACTTCAACATCAACTCGCTTCCGATCGCGGCGATTGGGATCGGCATCGGGATCGACTACGGCTATTACGTCCTCAGTCGCATCGTCGAGGAATACGAGGTCAGCCAAGATTTCGACTTGGCGAACCGTCGCGCCATCGCCACGACCGGGAAGGCCATCATCTTCACGTGCACGACGCTGGTCGTGAGCGTCATGTTCTGGCTGCCGCATCCGCTGAAGTTCGAGGCGCAGATGGCGTTCTTGCTGATGATGCTCATGATCTTTCACGCCATCGGCGCCCTGGTGTTCATTCCCGCGCTGGTCTCGCTGCTGCGCCCCCGCTTCGCCGTCGAGCGAGCCGAGCGGCAGGCGCGTCTGGCGGCCGCGGCCGGAGCCTGAACCCAGCGCTGCTCCCAAGGGGGCGGTGACAAAGCCTCCGCTGTGCCAGACGCCATGTCCGCGCGTACTGCTGGACGCCGATGGCTACCATGGACCTCTGCCTGACGTCTGAGGAACTGCGATTTCGAGCCGAACTCCGCACCTGGCTCGAGGCGAATCTGCCACGGGGAGACAGAACTTCCGCCACCCGTGAGCCGGCGACCGCCGCCGAGCGAGTGGCTCTCGCGAAGGCCTGGCAGGCCAGGCTGTTTGAAGGCGGCTGGGCTGGCATCACCTGGCCACGGGAATACGGCGGCCGAGGAGCGACCATTCTCGAGCAGCTCATCTTCAACGAGGAGTGCGCGCGCGTGCGCGCGCCGGACAGTATCAATCTGGCGGTGGCCCTGGGCCTCGTTGGCCCGACGCTGATTGCCTGCGGCACCTTGGCCCAGCGGCAGCGTTTCCTTCCGCGGATTCTGAGCGGCGAGGAGATGTGGTGTCAGGGATTCTCCGAGCCCAATGCCGGCTCCGACCTCGCGGCGCTCAAGACGCGCGGGGAGGCCCGCGGCGATGAGATCGTGGTTACCGGACAGAAGATCTGGACCAGCTTCGCCCAGTTTGCCGATTGGTGCATCCTGGTGGTGCGCACCGACCCGCAGGCGCCGAAGCACAAGGGGCTCACGTTCCTGCTGGTCGACATGAAGAGTCCCGGCATCACCGTTCGCCCACTCGTCGAGATGACCGGCGAGGCGTGGTTCAACGAGGTCTTCTTCGATGAGGTCAGGGTGCCCCGCGCCCACGTCGTGGGCGAGATCGACAAGGGCTGGCAGGTGGTGCTGACCACGCTGGCGTACGAACGCGGTGGCTCGGCACCCCATGTCCGTTTGCAGAACGAGCTGCGATCGCTGGTGGAGCTTGCGCGGCGGAGGAGCGGGAACGGCGGCCGCGCCGCGGAGGATCCGAACGTTCGGCAAGGAATCGCGCAGCTGGCCATCGAGGTGCAGATTGCTCGCTTCAACGCCTACCGCAATGTCACGGCCATCCGGCGGACCGGTATCCCGGGGCCCGAGGGATCGATCCTGAAACTGTTCTGGAGCGAGCTGGAGCAGCGGCTGATGGAGGCGGCCTTTGCGACCCTCGGCCCGTACGGTATGTTGCCCGCCGGCGAGCCACGCGCGGTCGACGGCGGCCTGTGGGTGCGCGAGCTCCTGTGGACGCGCGCCGCGACCATCTACGCGGGCACGTCGGAGCTGCAGCGTAATATCATCGCCCAACGCGTGCTGGGGTTGCCGCGGTAGCGTGGTCGCAAGGCTTGGGGCAGGATTGTGGGCGCGTTGATTCAGCGGACTGACACGGTGACGAGGCGACGCGGGGACGCGGCGATCCGAGAAAGTCTTTTCGCCGCGTCTCCGTGTCTCCGCGTCGCCGCGTCAGCTCGTAAGTAGAAGGAGCGCTTGATGATGAGAGAGAGCGGCATCATTGATGTGTGGACACAGTACCTCTCGCCAACGACGCCGGAGCAACGGAACCCGGTGGCGGAGAACGTTTTCCGGAATTACGGCCGGCTCGACTGGTACCACAACGGCACCGACGTCGAGCAGATGCTCGCCGACATGGACCGCGCCGGGATCGCGGTCGCGTGCATCTCTGGCGACGCCGAGCACGTCCGCGAAGCGGTGCGCCGCTACCCAACGCGGTTCATCGGTGAGTATCACGCGGATCCGACGAACATCATGGCGGCGGTGCGCGGGCTGCAGGAGCATGTGGAGAAGCACGGATTCAAGGTCCTCCGGGTCGAGCCGTTCCTGTGGAAGAAACCGCCCACGGACCCCTGCTATTACCCACTGTATGCGAAGTGCGTGGAACTCGACGTGGCCTTTCAGACCCAGGTCGGCCACACCGGTCCGCTGTTGCCATCGGAGACCGGGCGGCCGATCTACATCGACCAGGTTGCCCTCGACTTTCCCGAGCTGCGCATCATCTGTGGGCACATCGGGTGGCCTTGGACGGCGGAGATGATCGCCGTGGCCTGGAAGCATGCCAACGTGTTCATCGATACCTCGGCGCATGTGCCCAAACACTATCCGGCCGAGTTCGTGCACTTCATGAAGACCTTCGGTAAGCGCAAGGTGTGCTTCGCCACGGACTATCCATTGTTGCCATTCGATCGTGTCCTTGCCGAGATCGACGCGCTGGAGCTGCCGGCCGATGTCCGACAGCTCTTCCTGTGCGACAACGCCCGGCGAGCACTGAAGCTGGGTGGGTGAACCCTGGAGCTAGCAGCCCGTCGAAAAAGGGTTCCGCTCCCCTTTCGAGAGCCTCAGGGTGATCGGAAACCCTTCTGGCGTAAGCAGTTCCCCGCTCATGCTGAGGCTCTCGAAGCATGAGCGCAGCCTTTCTCAAGGGGCTGTTAGGTGCGCGCCTCTTGTTTCCTGCCACGCTTGCGGGGGAAGATTGGTTGGCGCCGAAAAGACGAGGGGAGAGCAATGACCAACCATGAGACGATTCAGTTGTCGGTCGAGCATCAGGTGGCGTGGGTCACGCTCAACCGGCCGGAGGCGCGCAACGCGCTGGATGACGCGATGCGCGAGGCGTTGCTGGCGATCCTGACCGACGCCCGAACCAACCCGGAGGTCCGCGCACTGGTCTTGACCGGAAGCGGCAAGGGCTTCTGTACCGGGGCCGACCTCAGCGGTCGTGGCAGCGGTCTGTCGGGGCCGGGGGCGGCGCGCGAGCTGATGCGGACGCGCTCGCAGCGGCTCATTCGCGCGCTGTGGGAGCTCGAGAAGCCGGTGATTGCGGCGGTGAACGGGGTGGCCGCGGGGCTCGGCGCACACCTGGCGTTCGCGTGCGATCTGATCATCGCGGCGGCCGATGCGCGGTTCATTGAGATCTTCGTCCGCAGGGGTATTGCCGTCGACGGAGGCGGCGCCTTTCTGCTGCCCCGGCTGATCGGCCTGGCGAAAGCAAAAGAGCTGGTCTTCTTCGGTGACGACCTGCCCGCAGACGACGCCCTCCGCATTGGACTCGTCAACAAGGTCGTCCCGCAGGAGGAGTTGACCACCGCCGCGCGGGAATGGGCTGAGCGCCTGGCCCAGGGACCGACGTACGCGATTGGCATGTCGAAGCGACTGCTGAACCGGTCGCTCGACACCGACCTGGAAACGGCGCTGGAGGAAGAAGCGCTGGTTCAGTGCCTGGTCACACAGTCGGCCGACACGCAGGAGGGGATGCGCGCATTCATGGAGAAGCGGAAGCCCGCGTTCACGGGAAGGTAGCGGCGACACGGCGGACGGAATGCCGCACTCGCCGTGTCCCCGCGTCACCGTGTCGGCTGTCGACTGGTAGCTCTCGTTCCTTCAGAAGGCGCGTTCGTAGCGCCACCCGTCGGCTGCCAGGACGAGCCGGTGGCGCGGGCCGGGCTTCTCGGTGTCACCGTCGTCATAGGCGACATCCCCATGGTAGACGGTGCACGGACCAGCGGGGGATGAACAGACTCGAGGCAGATAGACCTCCATCGATTGCTGCCTGATGGCAACCATCGTGTCCTCGAGGGTGCCGAGGCCGGCCAACTGATTGAGCGTCACGAACGTGGGTGGGGGGAGGTCGAGATCTCCAGCCCGCTGGGCGGCAATCGCCCCGGCGGGCGACATCCAACAGTGGGCGTGAATCTCGCCGCCATCCACTTGTACGGCTTCAGTTCCCGCTGGCCCGACGAAGAACCAGGTATCGAATCGCTTCGGCACGATCTCCGGTGTCACCCACCGCGACAACAGCACCAGCTGGTCCGGGCTGACGACTATGCCGGCCTCTTCCCGTGCCTCCCGAACGGCGGCATATCGGGCAGCCATGACGACATCGCCACCACCCTCGGCGTAATCGCTCGCGTCGAGCCGCCCCCCGGGGAAGACCCAGGCACCGCCGTGAAACGCGAGCTGGGCGTTGCGTTGAACCAGCAGCACCTCGCAGCCGTCCGCGCCGTCACGCAGGACGACGACGGTTGCCGCAGGATGGGCCTCGGCGGGCAGATAAGCCATGACCAATACTGTTAGCTCACGCTCAGATCAGAGGCCAGAGGCTGCAACCGACCGACCTGGTGACGCGGCGAGTCCGAAACGTTCAGTCCCCGCGTACGGCGTTTCCGCGTTACACGGGCGTGGAAAACGGGCTCAGCTACGGTCGGCGAAAATCGGGTGGGAAGAAGCTCCCGCTTGTCAAAAGGGGCGGTGGCAACCTGGGTCGTGGCTGCCACCGCGAGAGAGGAGGGGAGCGCGGCGCGGAGGTCGTCCGCGCCGCGCCAGTAGCTGCGGAAGGGGGGGAATCCGCGTTTTGCTACCGATTTTTCAGACGACGACCCTGTAACTTCATTCAACCCCCCCTCGATTTTTTGCCGCCCATTTTCACCCCGCTGCCCGGCCCGCGGTTCCGAGAGCAGTGCTGCGACTGACACGGTTCCGCATCCCTGATAGCCTCGCACCGTGCCGGTTACGGTTGAGGAGCGGTTCACCCCCGCGGCGATAGAGGCGCTGCGCTCGGCCATCGCCGACGTCGGCGGAAACGAGGTTTTTCTGCTCGGGACCATCGAGGAGACCAAACGCGTGGGCTCGGTGCGGGTGCTGGCACGCGGCAACCGCCATGCCGTCCCGGCGATCCTGCAGGTGCCGCGCCCGGGTGAGGTCGTCATCCATAATCATCCGAGCGGGATGCTGGCTCCGTCCGATGCGGACCTGGCCGTTGCCTCGGCCCTCGGCAACAACGCCGTGGGCGCGTACATCGTCAACAACGCGGTCACGGACGTCTACGTCGTGGTCGAGCCACAGTCCGCGCACACACCGTCGCCATTGGCCGCCGCCGACACCGGCGCCCTGCTGGCCCCCGGCGGCGCGATTGCGGCCGCGCTTCAGGGTTACGAGCATCGCCCGCAGCACCTGCAGATGCTGGAAGCGGTGGCGCGGGCGTTCAATGAGGAGCGGATCCTGACCGTGGAGGCCGGCACCGGGACGGGGAAGTCGCTGGCCTACCTCTTGCCAGCCATTGCCTGGACCCGGCGCAATCGTGAACGGGTCATCGTGTCGACCCACACGATCAATCTGCAAGAGCAGCTGATCAAGAAAGACCTCCCGTTTCTGACCGAGCAGCCGGGGCTCGACTGTACGACGGCGCTGGTGAAGGGCCGCGGCAACTACCTGTGTCGCCGCAAAGCCGCTCAGGTGGAAGCCCAGGGGGGGCTGCTGATCGAGGACGAGCAGCAGCGGGAGCTCGACGAGCTGCTGGCGTGGGCGAAACGCACCGCGGATGGCAGCCTCAGCGATCTGGCGGTGCGCCCGCGACCCGAGGTCTGGGAGCAAGTGATTTCGGAGAATGACAACTGCCTGCGCGCGCGGTGCCCGTTCTACTCCAACTGCTTTTTCTACGCGGCACGGCGCGCGGCCGCGAAGGCGGACATCATCGTCGTCAACCATCACCTGCTGATGGCCGACCTCGCCTTGCGCGACGAGATCGGGAGTTACACACAGAATGCCGTCCTGCCGCCGGCGCGGCGGGTGATCATCGACGAAGCCCACCATCTCGCCGACGTCGCCACCAGCTACTTCGGAACGCGCCTCAGCTACGCCGCTCTCGAGCGCACGTTTGGCCGTCTCCGCAGCGTGAAGAACGAGGCGAAGGGGGTGCTACCGGCGCTGCTCATGGCGCTCGAGTCGATCGAGGTTCCGGACGACCAGCCGTTGGCCCAGGGCGCCGTACGCTGGATCGAGAACCGCTTGCTCTCCGGGCGAGCCGGATTACTGGTGGACGCCGAGCAGGTTTTCACCGAGCTGCTCACCGGCCTCGAAGAGGTGCTCGGGCGCGAGATCAGCGCTGGTAACGACGAGAAGGTGCGCGTGGTGCCCTCGCTGCGCGCGCTGCCTTACTGGGGCACGGTGGAGAACACCCTGAGCCGCCTGGCCACGGCGCTGGGGAGCTTTGCCGAGGACTTCGACGGCGTCTGCGATCGTGTCGACCAGTTGTCGGAGACGTCCGGCAAGCAGGTACTCTTCCTCAATACCGAGCTGCGCGCGCTGCAGGGACGCATCGCCGGGTTTGCCAGCGGGGTGTTCGCCTTCATCGGTGACGACGAGAACGCCTGCCGCTGGATCGAGGCACGATCCCGCCCCCGCACCGGCAAGTCGATCGCGTTCAACACCGCGCCGATCGCGGTCGGGCCGCTGCTTCGCGAGAGCCTGTTCGAGGAGTTTCCCACCGTTGTCCTGACCTCGGCGACCCTCGCTGTCGACCGGCGCTTCGATTACCTGCACGGCCATCTCGGCCTCAGCGCGCTCGACGAACCCGAGCGCCTGAACACACTGCGGGTCGACTCTCCCTTCGATTTTACCGAGCAGGCACTGTTGGCGGTGCCACACGATGTGCCCGACCCGACGGACCCGCGTTACGAAGCGGCAACACACGGCGTGATTGCCGACACTCTGGAGGCGACCGGCGGCGGCACGTTCGTGCTGTTCACCGCGTACGGCGCGCTCAACCGCGCCGTGGCCGCTATCGGTCCGGCGCTGGCGAGCCGCGGCCTCACCGTGCTGCGACAGGGAGAAACCAACCGCCACCTGTTGTTGCGCCGCTTCGTTGCGGAGCCGCGCGCCGTGCTGTTCGCGACGGATAGCTTCTGGGAGGGCGTGGACGTGCGCGGCGACGCGCTGCGCTGCGTCATCATCACCCGGCTGCCCTTCCGCGTGCCCACCGAGCCCATCGAGCAGGCTCGTGTCGAAGCCATCACGGCACGCGGCGGCAACGCCTTTGCCGAACACACGCTGCCGCAGGCGGTGATCAAGCTCAAGCAGGGCTTCGGCCGCCTCATCCGTTCCCGCACCGACCGCGGCGCCGTCGTCCTCCTCGACAGCCGCGCGGTCCACCGAAACTACGGCCGCGTATTTCTCAACTCCCTGCCGCCGGCGCGCCGCCTGGTCGCCGAGTGGGACGCGATCCGCGCCGAGCTCCAGCGGTTTTTCTCAGCGAGTTCCACCAAGTCCCCGCTTTCTTCGGGAGCGTCCCGCCAAACGGTTAGAGCACCGTGAGTATCATCGTCTCTCGACGCTGCGTCGGGTAGCCGACACCAGCGGATCAAGCTCTAGAGCGCGATGCTTTGAACGGGTAGTACTCGACGGCGCACGCCTTCGCGTCCCGAATAGCCGGATCGGCGGTGATGAGCTTCAGATTCAGCGTCGCGGCGGTGGCGACAATGGTTCGGTCGAACGGATCTCCCTGGAAGTCTTCGGAGAGATCGTTGCCTGCGGGGCTGCTATCTACAGTCCGTCGGCGACGCTGGTCAGTTGACGACGAGATGGTCCCTTCGTCGCCATTGCTCGGTTTCAGATCGTGACGACGGTGCCGTCGAACTTCGTGAGCGTGAAGCTGTGCTCCTCGTTGTACATGATCCGTTGTTCCTCGAGGATGCCGATCGCGACCGCCTCGCCGAGCGTGATCGACTCCGAGTAGTCGGTGCGCCAGTGAATGCCGGCGAAGTTGCGTGCGGTGGCGATGTTCGCGGCCACTTTGTTCAGCTCGCCACCGACGGTGAGCGCGTCCGCGTCGGATCCCGTGTACGGAAGGAGCGCGGTGCCGTCTGCATTCGGCACGACCGGTTCGGGAATGACGAATGATTCGTCGAACCAGGCCTTGAGAATGGTGACGCACGCGCCGGCGACGGTGGCGTGGCCCGCGCCATAGGCGGGATGAAGCGGCGAGCCCTCCGGATACGCCTGCGGCAGCAGGTAGCTCCCAAACTTGCTGAACACCTGCTCGAGCGCGGCGGAGTCGAGGATCTCGGCATTGATCGGGTATGTGGCGGCGCCGGTGAGGTGGTTGTGGATCCGACCGCCGAATTCTTCCGGCCGGTTGCGGCGGTGGACGAACCACTTCTGGTACCACACCGCCTTCAGCGCTCGCGTCGCAACTTCGGTGACGAGGCTGAGGATGTGCGGCCCGCCGAAGGTCGCGAACGCGTCAGTCTTGTTCAGCGAGCGGTACGGGTTGCCCGCATCGAATGGGGCCCCGATGCCGAGAAGGATCAGGCAGGCGTTGAGGTACGCTTCGTACAGCGCGTCGAGGTGGACATATGCCGCCAGGTCACGCCCGTTTCGAATGTAGCGTGAGGTGGGATCGAAGGCGTCGGGACTGCTCGGATTGAATCCTTTTTTGATGCGCAGCCACGCGTCGTACTCCGTGAGGTATTCGACTTGGGGCAGAACGGTCTTTTGCCGCTGGTGGATGGTGAGGGTGCCGTAGGGAATGTCCTTCAGCAGAAACTGTGACAGATACGGCCCCACCACGTCACCCGGCGTGATGCCGCGGAAGACCGTGGCCGCGGTGACGCGGCCGTCTTGCTTGGGTCCGCGAAAGTCAACGAAGCCGGACAGGTCATCCGCAGCTTGCCCGATCAGCGAATCGGTCTCGAAGTCGGTGAAATTCACGTCGCGGGCGAGGGCCATCCAGTAGAGCTCGGCCATCTCCGAGGAGTTTTCGGGCCCGTCAATGCGCGGCGCCGGGCGAATGGCGAGGTGATGTGAATCTGGTCCCTCCAGATCGAATGCCAGACCCGCCTGCGGATTGCGGAGACGGCGCTGACCACCTAACGGGATGGCCTCGAAGTCCTCTTTGCTTCCGCTCTTGAGCGCGGCGAGCAACGCCGCGTAGGCGTTGGGGTCTGCCTCACCCAGGTCGTTGTGTGGCAAGCCCTTCGAGAAGTTGGCGACATGGGGGTAATCGATCTCCTCGCCGTTGCTCAGGTGCTCCGGGAGCGGCCGGTCGAAGGCGAGGTCGGCGCAGGTGTTGCGCACGCTCCGGGAAGCCTGGCGGCGCTCCTCCGCGGGCGTCTCCGCTGCGCCCGCCCCGTCGCCGCAGCCAGGCAGCCCGGCCCCAACCGTGGCGAGCGCCGCACTGACGCCAATCGTCTCGAGGAACGAGCGTCGGCTCAGGTGCGGGACGCCCGCGCCGTCGGCACTGTCCCGCTCTTCCGTCATCGGTGGGATTGCGAGATCGGTCTTGATCATCGAGTCCTCCTGCTGCCAAGCGGCGGCCGCCCCTTTTCCGCCGACGGTAACTGCTGCTTTCTACCGTTTCTGCCCCGAGGCGGCAACGCTCGTTTCTCGCCGCCGCTCGGTGGTGGACGCGGTCACTGACCGCGGATTGTCCCCCCGCGTTCCACGGCTCGGTCCACGCGCCGGTCGACCCCGCCGAAGAACCCGATGAGCCCGCGGACGATGAGCCAGCGGAAGGGTTCGGGGGGAAGCGGCAGCCGCCGCCGCGACCACAAGGCGGCGCCGGGTCCATCCCGCTCGAGCAAGAGGTCGGCGATCATGCGACCGGCATAGCTCGCAAGGGCGATCCCGTGCCCGGCGTAGCCGATCGCGTGGAGGACGTTCCCGTGCTCGCCCGTGCGCCCGACCAGCGGCAGGAAGTCGAGGGCAAACGCGATTGGTCCGCCCCAGTGGTGCGTGACCTGGACATCGCGGAGCTCTGGAAAGCGCAACCGGAAGGTCGACTCGAGCGACGCGGCGACCGCGGCATCCACATCGGGGAGCGCACGGCCGCCGAAGCCGTACCGAACGTGCTTCGCGCCGCCGACGATGCGCTGCTCGTGCGTCAGCCGATAGCTCTCGAGCATCTCGTGCGCGGTGTAGATCCCTTCGCGACCGCGCCAGTCGACCGCGTGCCGTTGCGCGGCGGTGAGCGGCGCCGTCTGAAAGAGCTGTACGCACATGGGCAGCACCGCGGAACGCAGCACGCCGAGCGCGGGGGTGTACGCGTTCGTCGCCAGCACCACATGGCGCGCCCGCACCCGAGCGCGCGGTGTGTGGACGACGGCTGGCGCGGTCGTCTCGATGCGCTGCGCCGGGGTCTGCTCGAAGAGCTGCACGCCGGCGGCCACCGCGGCCCGGCGGAGGCCGCAGACGTACCGTCCGGGATCGAGAACCCCGCCATGCGGTTCGAGGTAGCCGCGCGTGAAGGCGGGGGGCAGGCCCCGCTGGCGCATCTGCTCGGCCTCGAGAATTTCCCCGGGTATGCCGTAGGTGGCGGCCGCCGCGGCTGCGCGGTCGAGATTCGGGTGTTGTCTGGGATGCACCGCCGCCACCACGTTGCCCACGGGCTCATAGTCACAGTCGATGCCGTGGTTGACGATGCACGACTCGACGTAGCGAATGGCGGTGTCGGCGAGGTGCACGAGCGCGCGTACGCGCTCGCGGCCGAAGAGGCGCGTGAGGGTGGGGAGATCCTTGCCGATCGTCGGGGTCAGATGCCCCGCGTTGCGGCCGCTGGCTCCGAAGCCGGCGAAATCTGCTTCGAGCACGCCGACACTCAGTCCCTCCGCACGCAGCTCCAGCGCCGTGCACAGGCCGGTGAAACCCGCACCGATGATGGCGGCGTCGACGTCCAGATCGTGGTCGAGAGGCGGGGTCGGGGCTTCGATGCCGGCGAGCCAGGGACTGATCGAGTCGGTCGATCTCACCGAATCAGCATCCATTGGAACGTCGTCAGCTGCGCTGTCCCTGGGTGTACTTGATGATCTCGGCGCTCTCCAAGGTGACGAGCCCGCCACCGCCAGCCGTGTCGAGCATCGTGTCGAGGTACGGCAGCGCTGCGCGAACCTTCTCCTCGCTGTCGACGATCTCGATGAGAATGGGGAGGAAGAGACGAAGGTTCGCATTCAGCAGACCGCGTTCGATCGAGAGCGCCATGACCAAGCCGACTAGGAAGCTGCAGACGAGGTTGACCGTGAAAGTTCCAACCAGGAACGCCGAGTTGCTGAAGCGTTGCACCGCGCCGGCGAGCCAATAGCGGGCGACGGAACCGATGAGACCACCGACGGCGACGAGGACGCTGCGCGACACGCGATCTCAAGAGCACATACCGCGTGTCGGGGCAATCATGGCCGCCCCCTCCCTTGATCCCTCCCCCGTTGCCAATTCTGGCAACGGGGGAGGGTGAGGGTGGGGGCGACCCGCCCGTGGCGTTCCACGCCAAAATCTGCCACGGTTTGGGCTGACTCTGCGAATGGCGGACTCGGTGTCAGATCTTCGGCGGGACGAGCGCGTGCGGCTTGGCGCCGGTCTCGTGTCGCTGGTGGTTGGAGTCGCCCTGCTGGGCGCGAAGTATGTTGCCTACCGCCTCACCGGATCGACGGCGATTCTCTCGGATGCGCTGGAAAGCATCGTCAATGTGGTCGCGGCGCTGTTTGCCCTGGGTGGTCTCGTGTTTGCCGGGCGCCCGGCCGACCGCAGCCATCCGTACGGCCACGGGAAGATCGAGTTCTTTTCCGGGGCGTTTGAAGGCGGACTGATCGCCTTCGCCGCCGTGCTGATCATCTACCAGGCCGTGCTCGGTTTCGTTCTCGCGCCGGAGGTCCGGCAGCTCGACGTGGGCTTGCTCATCACGATCGGCGCCGGGTTCGCAAACGCCGCCCTGGGCTGGTTCCTGATCCGGACCGGCCGGCGCTACCAGTCCCTCACCCTCGTTGCTGATGGCCAGCACGTGCTCAGCGACTTCTGGACGAGCGTCGGCGTTGCCGTTGGCTTGGGCCTCGTCATGCTCACCGGCATGCCCTTCTTCGATCCATTGGTGGCCGCGATCGTCGGCGTCAACCTCGCGTGGACCGGTGTCCGCCTCGTCCGTCACGCCGCCGGGGGCTTGCTCGATGAAGAGGACACGGAGCTGCTCCAGAAACTGGTCGAGGCGTTCAATCGTAACCAGACATCGGGCATCATCCGCCTGCACTACCTCAGAGCTATCCGTGCCGGGCGCTTCACGCACGTGGACGCCCACCTCGTGGTGCCGGAGTTCTGGAGTGTCGAAACGGCCCACGACGTCGCTGACGATTTCGAGCGGCGAATCTTCGAGACGTTGCCGTCCGACGGGGAGATTGCCTTCCACACCGATCCGTGCCGCCGGGCGTATTGCTCCACGTGCGACATTCGCGACTGCCCCATCCGCGTCGTACCGTTCACCAGCCGGATGCCGATGACGGTGGCCGAAGCGGTTCAGCCGGATTTCCCCACCAAGCCGCAGGCCGCGTGAGCTGACACCCGGAGATGCTGAGGCCGAAAGGGGCACGCACTCGCAATCGGAAGGTGAACTTCGAGGTCGATCTCGTTCCATCCGATCCGGTCATGGACGAACTCCGCATGGTCAAGGGAATTCGCAGCTGCTGGACGCACGGCAGGGTCGACCGGCATCCGCTGAGCGCGGGGGACCTCGTGGTCATCGACCTGACTCCCGAATTCGACGGCTACTGTGCCAACCTGGCGCGAACGTTTGTGCTCGGCCGCCCCGACGATGTCCAGCGAAGACTCATCGAGACATACGAAGAGATGCGCGAGAACCATGTGCTGATGCCACGTTTCGCAACGCCGAACGAGGCAGCCGGTGAGCGCCGATGATGCGCTGTCGGCGCGCATTCGAAACGGAGCGAGGCAAGATGAACGCATCCAGCCCCTCGTTGATGTTCGTGGTGCTGGGTCTGGCCATCGGGCTCGGACTGCCGACGGCGGCACTGGCACACTGCGACACGCTGGATGGACCGGTCGTCACGGCGGCTCGCAAAGCGCTCGAGAACGGCGACGCGAAGCCGGTCTTGATCTGGCCGGCGACCGAAGGGCCGGCGCGCGGCGATTCCCACGGCGCTACGGGAGTGGCTCCTCACGCAGATTGACGAGGCCCCCAATGGATCGTCGAACGCCGACGCTTGGGAAAGACCCCACGGGTTTCGTGCCCGGCCCGATCTACCGGTTCCTCGCCGCGGACCACGTGCGGCTCGACCATCTCCTCCGCCAGGCCGTCGCGCGTGCGAGTGAGATCGATCCTGTGCCATTCGCGGAATTCCGCAAAGGACTGCTGAAGCACATCGGCATGGAAGAGAAGATCTTGCTCCCGGCCGCGCGGCGGCCGCGCGGCGGCGAAGCGCTTCCGGTCGCGGCAAAGCTGCGCCTCGATCACGGCGCGCTTGCCGCCTTGCTGGTGCCCACGCCAACGGCGCGCATCATTGCCGCGATTCGCTGCATCCTGGAGAAGCACAACGGGCTGGAGGAAGGTCCCGACGGCGTGTACGCCGCCTGCGATCTCTTGCTGGGCGATGAGGCGGAAGCGATACTCGCGCGGTTGCGGAGTGCGCCCGAAGTCCCGGTGAATCCGCACGTCGACAAGCCTCTGGTCTTCGACGCGGCGCGCCGCGCGTTGGATCGCGCCGGCTACGACTTCGACATTGCCCCGGAGATCGCGGCACGCTAACGACCGCGCCGCGCGTGTGTGCTGGCCGCCTTGGCCCCGTCTCGCCGCGGAGACCGCCTCAGCGGATGTCCTGAAGAATCGCGGCCGCGATACCGCGGCTGGCGGCGATACGGCGATCGCGAGGTGCTTGACCACTTCGACGAGCCAGGGACCGGCGTTTCGCGCTTGCGCCAGGATGTACGAGAAGCAGGCAAGCAAGAGAAGGCCCCAAGCGAGCGCGACGATCGTCGCATATGGAGCGGGCAGCCCCAATACGATGACGACGAAGCTGAGAGAAATCACCAGGCGAGCCAGGAAGCGGACGGAACCGCTCATGCTGAGGCTCTTGAAGCATGCGCGCGATACGTGGCGGAGCTTGCGATATGGGGACAGGATGTCGGGGAGCTCGCAAGGAGTACGGCCTTGAGACGCATGCGGATTTGCGACTGCAGCGGATGGCTGGTGAGCAATGCAGGTCAGATATCCACCTTCCGCAGCCGGCGCACGGCGAGGGCGATCGGTGCCAAGAGCCAGAAGAGGACCGAGAGGCCCAGGACGAGGCCGGCACCCCAGGCCCCCTTCGTGAAGCGGAAGAGAGCGAGCGAGGCGGCGCCGAACGCGCCGGTGCCCTCGATGCCGAGAAGCGTCCCACCGGCATTGAGGCTAATCGGGAACGCCGGTCGCGACGAGAAACATCACGCTGGCGCCCGAGGCCTGCGGCGAGAAGAACTCCGTGACCTCGTCGTCGAAGAACGTCAGGCCGGTGGCGCCGAGACCGAGGGCGTAGGCGGCGAGGTAGAGCTTGCCACCGGCGATGGCGGCCTCGAGCTGGGCGGCGCGGTACCCGCGGTTGCCGAAGTGATCGAGCACCGGATCCAGATCGCACAGGAAGTAGCAGTTCACCGCCGCGTCGGCCGGCAGGTCTTGGCCGAGGCCGAGAAAACCGGCCTCGCGCCGGAGACTGCCGCCTCGCAGCAGTTCCAGTGTGCCTTCACGGCGACGATACCTGTATGTGCCGGGGGGAAGTCCCTCGACCGCGTGGACGATCAGGAACAGATCGGCGAGGTGGCGGCGGTCCTCGTGCGGGCTGGAGGATCCGCCACGCGCGCCGAGGAAATCCGCGGGGATGCCATCTGTGGCGCCGCGAACGAGCAGCGACAGTTGCTCGAGAGATATGGCACGATCCGAGAACTGGCGGCTCGATCCGCGGCGTGAGATCGCCTGGTCAATCGTGTCGCAGGGCGATGGGCTCACGGCGGGCAGGGCAAACGTCTGTCCGGCCGCTGGCGCAGGTTCGTCGGCGGGCAGGGCTCGACGCCACGCGCGCACCTCGTCGGACGATGCCAGTGACGACGCGCTATGCGCTGCCCGGATCGCCGGATAGTCGACCTCGCGGGTGGAGAGCGGCAGGGTATCCAACACCAGGCGCGGCGCGGGAGGCGCCGGCGGAAGGGTCCCGCCAGACTGATGGCCCACGGCCACCAGTGACAGCGCGGCTTCGCGCTCGGTGTCCAGTCCCAGGAGGTGGTTGATCGTCTCGTCCACGAAGCCCAAGACCACTCGAAGCGGAATCCGATCGGCGGCGGCCACGGCGAGCAGGTTCGCCAGGATCGTGCCGTTGTCCCAGAAGCAGTGCCGGTAGGCACGGGACTGGTACTTCCAGGCGTTGCGCCAGAAGGTCGACGTGCACACGAAGATCGCTGGCGCCGTACACACGGCCGGTTCCGCCGCCGTGGCCTCGATGATCAGCGATCGGTAATCGCCCGCGCGCAGGCGCCGCAGGGAAAAGTCGTGCGGACCGAAGTGGTAGACGCCCGCCTCGAGACCCGGCAGCGCCCCGCAGACCAGGTAGAGGTCGATGTGGTACAGCGCCCCCGTGCACGCGGCGGCACGGAAGTGCATCTCGTGGCCACCCGGGTGCACTTTCCGGCGTGTGATGCCCGCGGAGAAATGGAGCAGCCGCGCCAGCGCCGTCAGATCCGGGACCACGTCGGTCCCGGGCGGTTCGCCGGGCGATACGATCGCCTCCAGCGCCGGCGCCGACGAATCCGGCCAGTCGCGCGGCAACGGAATCGGCTCGAGCGTGGGATAGATCTTGAAAGGGCGCGGTTGAATTTCCCAATCGAGGAAATGTTGGCTCGTCTGTAACCGAGCGACCGAGTGCTTGGTGTGCTCATGATACCGTCGGATCGCGTCGATGTCGGCGTTGGCCATGGGAAAGTCAAAAGTCAAAAGGCAAAAGTTTCTGAGCTGTGTTGCCCAGAGACTTTCTACTTTTGACCTTTGCCTTTTGACTTTTGCGTTCTATCTCTCGTTGTCCATCAAATTCAGCAGCTCGATCTCGGTCTCCGCCGTCCGCCGTCCGATGCTCGCGAGCTCGACGCTGCGCACGAAGCCGTCGAGATGGGTCTTGGCCTGCATGATGCAGATGATGCCCCATCGCAGGTTGCCGAGCACCTCCCAGAAATGGACGTGTGCCGGGTCGACGCGACCGCCACCCGCTCGCTCGTAGGCGGCAAACAGCTCCTCCCGCTCGCCGATTCCGCCCACGGGCTTGTCATCGCTGCCAAAGCGCCAGGCGCGGACACACGGCCAGGCGAGGTCCTCCATGGGGTCGCCGAGGTGGGCCAGCTCCCAGTCGAGGATCGAACGCGTCCCTTCCGGGCCGAACACGACGTTGCCAATCCGATAGTCGCCGTGAACGAGCGTCCGGCGCGCCTGCGCAGGGATGCGCGCGCGCAGCCAGCGGAACGCCAGCTCGAACGCGGGATGCGGCTCCGGCGCAATCGCGCGGAAGATTTGTTCGAACTTTTCGAGCTCGGCGGCGGCGGGCGACTCCTGCGCCGGCGCCTGCAGGAAATCCAGGCCGTGCTTCGCGCAGTCGATGCGGTGAATGGCGGCCGCAATCTCGCCGAGCTGGGCGGTCATGACGGCGCGGGCAGGCGCGTACTCCTCGTCGCGAAGCAGCCGCCGCGCGATAGTCTCGCCTTCGACACGTTCCATGAGAAAAAACCGCGCCCCCAGCGTTTCCGTTTCGTCGCCGAGCCAGTACACGCGCGGGACCGGCACGCCTTCCGCAAGGGCCGCGCGCAGGAGGAGAAACTCATCGCGCCGATTCGACTGCACGTTGTACGGCCCCGGGTCGCGGCGCAGCACCAGTGGCAGGCGGACCGCCGTGCCGTTCTGCTCGTAGACTGCGTCGAACGACCAGGTCTCGCGCGACGCCCCTCCCGGCATGCGCCGGAGGCCCTCGATCGTCACCTGGTTCACACCGGCTTCGCGCGCGATGAACGGTGCCAGGCGTTCCTTGAGCTGGTCGGCTTTCACGCTGCCCTCTTACCCGCCGCGCGGCGCGAGTGCAAAGCGGACCTTCCTTTTCACGCTCCGGGTCGCCGCGTCAGCTCAAGAGAGCAGAGAGCTGTGGAGCGTCACTGGTGCCGGTATACGATTGCTTCATATGCGCACCACTTCCGCCCCTGCTCCCGGCGTGAAGACAAAGCAGTGCTCGCGCCCGGAGCCTTTCAGGCGCG
>Ga0316622_100000156_pt1 | contig 34267 bp, 23 predicted proteins | sample OWC_Aug_OW2_C1_D_FD_207646 | JGI IMG/M metagenome (GOLD analysis project Ga0316622, IMG submission 207646) | Wetland soil microbial communities from Old Woman Creek delta, Ohio, United States - OWC_Aug_OW2_C1_D5_C | ecosystem: Environmental > Terrestrial > Soil > Wetlands | place: USA: Ohio... | reverse complement strand
GCTTCAACCAGGGCTTTTTTACATTCCATCATGCCGGAACCGGTACGCTCACGCAGTTCCTTTACCATAGCCGCACTAATACTCATCGTTTTTTCCTCAAGTTTATTAACTAAAAAAACGCCTCACAAAGGAGGCGTTTAAAATACAGATAAACCCGGTCTGATCGATCAGACCGGTCACGCCCGAACTTGTCGGGCGCTCTTAAACTCACGCTTCCGCTACGACTTCTTCGACAAAATCGTCCGATTTGGTCGCGGCATCCATACGCAGAGCCTTGGCTTCAAGGACCGCCGCCGAAGCGCTTTGGCAATACAGCGTAACGGCACGAATCGAGTCATCGTTACCCGGTATCACATAATCAATTTTTTCAGGCGAATTATTGGAATCCACCACGCCTACCACGGGAATGCCAAGTTTTTTGGCTTCCATGATGGCGTTTTTCTCGTAGCCAACATCCAGCACAAAAATCACATCCGGCGTGCCGCGCATATCTTTGATACCGCCCAGGCTGCGCTCAAGCTTTTCCAGTTCGCGCTCCATGCCCAACGCTTCTTTTTTGCTGAAACGTTGATATAAGGTACCATCGGCTTTCATCGCTTCCAGTTCTTTCAAACGGTTGATGGATTTTTTGATGGTTTTGAAGTTGGTCAACATGCCGCCCAACCAGCGATGATTGACATAAGGCATGCCGCAACGTTTGGCTTCTTCGGCCACGGTTTTACGTGCCGCTTTTTTAGTACCAACGAACAGGATGGTGCCTTTGTTGGCGGTCATTTGACCCAGGTAATTCATCGCGTCGTTGAACATCGGAAGCGTTTGTTCCAAATCGATGATATGGATTTTGTTACGAGCGCCGAAAAGGTATGAAGCCATTTTCGGGTTCCAATAACGGGTTTGGTGTCCGAAGTGAACACCCGCTTCTAACATTTGACGCATTGACACTGCTGCCATTTCTTTCTCCTAAGATTTTGCCGGATTTTCCGGCTTTGGGTTACGCCTCCGCACTGTCCCGACTACTGACCGGATCGGCCTTATCGGCTTCAACCGGCACCCCAGCAATCGTGTCGACAGGCGTGAGTATTGATACATAGTGAACTTAACTTTATACCATGATTACGTTTTCACAACAACCTCAAATCTGTTAGACTGCCTTATCTAGCGGCCTGCGCCGGCTATCAAACTCAAACAGTCTTCAATCCTTTTCTCTTAAAATCCCGACTCACCGATGAGTATTTTAATTAAAACCGCGGACGAAATTGCCAAGATGCGTATCGCCGGAAGACTGGCCGCCGAAGTATTGGAAATGATCGCCCCGCATGTCGTCGCCGGCGTGACCACCGAAGAACTCGACCAGATTTGCCATGATTACATCGTTAACGTCCAACAGGCAATTCCGGCACCACTCAATTATCGCGGCTTCCCTAAGTCAATCTGCACCTCGATCAATCAGCAGATTTGCCACGGCATACCCTGCGACAAGAAATTAAAAAGCGGTGACATCGTCAACATCGACATCACCGTGATCAAGGACGGTTATCATGGCGACACCAGCAAAATGTTCTGCATCGGCGACGTCAGTCCACACGCCAAACGATTGGTCGACGTCACCCGCCAATCCCTTTTCCTCGGCATCGAAGAAGTCAAACCCGGCGCGCGTTTAGGCGACATTGGCCATGCCATTCAAAAACATGCGGAAAGTAATCGATATTCCGTGGTCAGGGAATTCTGCGGCCACGGCATTGGCAAGGACTTTCACGAAGAACCACACGTCATGCACTTCGGTAAGCGCGGTGAGGGCTCCATACTGAAAACGGGCATGATTTTCACGATCGAACCCATGCTCAACATCGGCAAACGTCACATGAAAATTCTCGCCGACGGCTGGACGGCCGTCACCAAAGACCGAAGCCTGTCGGCTCAATGGGAACACACCATCCTGGTGACCGATAGCGGCTACGAGATCCTGACCTTGCGTCAAGAAGAGCTGTGAACAAGGAGCGTTTAGCCGAAAACAGCTTCCTAAGCTGTTTCGATCAACCCAATTCGATCGCCGCCTTCAAACAACTAATAAGCGCGCAAACTCAGACTCTCAAGCAGCGCTTCAGACCTGACCGTTCCGTTACCCCCCTGCTCAACGCTAAATCGCAATTTATCGACAGCCTATTGAAATGCTGCTGGCGGCATTTCCTGGGCAATCGCGCCGAAGCGCTCGGATTGGTCGCCACCGGCGGTTACGGAAGAAACGAACTGTTTCCGCACTCCGACATCGATATTCTGATCCTGGCAATGCCCGGAGACAAGGACACACTTAACGAGCAACTGTCCAACTTTAGCCGCTTCCTATGGGATATAGGCCTCAAACCCGGCCAAAGCGTACGTAGCATATCCGAGTGCATAGAATGCGCAGCGGAAGACCAGACCATCTTCACCAGCCTGCTGGAAATGCGCCTAATCACCGGCAATGCCCGTTTATTTGGAGATTTAAAAACTAAATTAGCCGAGCGCAAACTTTGGCCTTCCGAACAATTCTTTCCGGCCAAAATCGCCGAACAGGAACAGCGCTACAGCAAATATCACGATACGGCCTACAACCTGGAGCCCAATATCAAGGAAGGCCCAGGCGGTCTCAGGGATTTACAGGTCATATCCTGGGTGTTCAAGCATCACTACAACTCGTCGACGCTGCGCGAACTGATCAAATACGGTTACCTGCCCAAATCGGAATATGACACGCTGCTCGCTGCCCGCGACATCCTTTGGCGTTTGCGATTTGCGTTACACAATTTGACCAGCCGCTGCGAAGATAGACTATTGTTCGACTACCAACGAGAACTGGCCGAACAATTCGGATTCGTGGACAGCCATCAGCAGCCCGATGTCGAATCGTTTATGCAGTTTTATTTCAAGACTGTCGTCGACATCGAGCGCTTGAACGAGATGTTGATGCAATTGTTGAATGAGAAACTGATCAGCAACCAAGAGAATCTGAAACCCGTTCCGATCACCGCCAACTTCTCATCGATAGGTGGCTACCTGGAAGCGGCCGACAAGGATATTTTCGAACGTCAACCGCTGGCTCTGCTGGAAATTTTTCTGCTGCTGCAACAGTCGCCATCCCTAAAAGGCATACGCGCCAGCACCGTGCGCTTGATCCGCAAGAATGTGCACCGGATAGACCAAGCATTCAGAACCAACAAACAAGCCAACCGGCTGTTTATGGACATCCTGCGCCAGCCACGCGGCATCACTCGCCAGCTCCGGCGCATGAATCGTTACGGCGTCCTGGCCGCCTACCTGCCGGACTTTGCCAATATCGTCGCCCGGATGCAGTACGATTTGTTCCACATCTATACCGTGGACGAACATACGCTGTTCGTGATTCGCAATCTGCGCCGCTTTTCGCTGGATAGACACAACACCGAACTGCCGTTCTGTAACAATATTTTCCTGCTGATTCCCAAGCCCGACATACTGTACATTGCCGCGCTGTTCCACGACATCGCCAAGGGCCGAGGCGGCGACCATTCGCGGCTCGGCGAAAGTATCGCCCGTGACTTCTGCATCCAGCACGACCTGCCTTCTCTCGACACCAAACTGGTTACCTGGCTGGTACGCAATCACCTGCTGATGTCAATGACCGCGCAACGCAAGGACATAAGCGACCCGGACGTCATACACAGTTTCGCTCTGCAGGTCGGCAGTATCGAATATCTCAACTACTTGTATCTGCTGACCGTGGCCGACATTCGCGCCACCAATCCCAGCCTGTGGAACTCATGGAAGGACACGCTGATCAAGGAACTCTACATCGCCACCCACAACGCCCTGCACCGCGGTCTGCACAATCCCGTGGCGCGTTCCGAACGACTCGCGGACAACATCAAGGAAGCCAAGCGAGAACTGATCAATCTCGGCGTTTCCGAATTGTCCATCCAAAACTCCTGGCAACATCTCAGCGACGATTACTTTTTGCGCTACTCTGCCGACGAAATCGCCTGGCACACCATTGCCATTGCCGCCTCGACGGAAAGCGATTTGCCCTTGGTGCTGCTACGTCCGCAAACCCAACGCGGCAGCGCCGAAATTTTCGTCTACACCCGCAACGAGACCGGCATTTTTTCGATCTGCACCGCCAGCCTCGACCAGATGGGACTGACGATCTTGGATGCCCGCATCATCACCACCTCGGACGAATACGTCCTCAACAGCTTTCAAGTCCTGGAACAATCGGGCGAAGCCATAACCGACCTGTATCGGGAAATTCACATCTGCACCTCGCTACGCCACGGCCTGCTCAGTAAAAAAGCCATCAAGGCGCCTAAAAACATACACAAACAATCCCGGCAAGCCCGCCACTTTCCGATCGAAACCCACATCACCTTTCTGGACGATCCATCCGGGCGCCACACCATTATCGAGCTAGTCACCACCGACCGCGCCGGCCTGCTATCGACCATAGGCCGCGCCTTCACCGAGTTGGACATTCAACTGCACGACGCCAAAATAACAACGATCGGCAGCCGTGCCGAAGATATGTTTTACATCACCGATCACTTAGGCAAGCCGATAGTCGACGAAACTCAGAAACAGAAAATTCGAGGGAAAATGCTGCAGTTATTGGAAAAGGAAGCTAGGGAGTAGAGAGTGGGAAGTGGGAAGTGGGAAATCAAAACCACTCCCTACCTCCCACTCTCTTCCCTTTCGGGACAATAGCCCCGAAAATCGACATCCGGAAAAATATCGTCCATGACTTCCAAAGCCGTCAGGTAACGTTCGTCGATGCGATTCTTGCGTATCGCATCGTGCAAGTAATTAAAACGCGCCAGATGATCGGTGATGCGCTTTTTCGCATACTCGACCGTGGTACCCGACTTAATGATAAACGGCCAATCCGAAGCCTGCGCCAACAGCAACGATCGGACGGCTTGATTCAGCGCGCGTTGCTGCAAGTTGCTGACCTTCAAGCCCTGCAAATCGCAAACCAGCTTTTCCAACTCGGCGCCCGCCTTATGGATCAAGGGATAGATCCAGTCGGTGCTGTCGTTCAACCAATAGGAAGAGTAGCCCTGTTCCCCCCAACTGGAGGCCGATGGCGTGGCCGTCTGCAAGGGTAAATGCAAATCCAGATAATCACCGCAACTTATGGTCTGAATACCATTACTTGCTTCACTGGCTAGTCGCAATACCGACTCCAGCCAATGCGGACCTTCAAACCACCAGTGCCCGAACAATTCGGCATCGTAAGGTGCAACGATAATCGGCGGTCTGTCCATCTCCGTGCTCAGCGCGGCTATCTGCGACTGTCTCTGCCGGATAAAATCCTCCGCATGCAGACGGGCTTTCGCCAGCGCCCGATCGGGATCATAAATCGCCTTGGGCAAGTCGTTGCCAGTCACGCGATGATATTTGATACCGGTATTGATCCGGGTCTTACCATCGAGAATATAAGGGGCGATATAATCCAGTTCCAAATCGAAACCGATGTCGCTGTAATATTCGCGGTAATCGGCATCACCCGGATATCCCTCCTGAGCGCTCCATACCTGATTGGAAGAAGCTGGATCGCGTCCAAATGCGGCAACACCGTTTCCGCAATTCAGCGGCGCATAAACACCGTTGTTTGGCGACTGATCGGCCGCCATGATGCCGTGGCTGTCGACGAAAAAATACTCGATGCCGGCCTCGGCCAGAATTTTCTCCAGGCCCGGATAATACCCGCATTCCGGCAACCAGAAACCGCCTGGACGGTAACCGAAACAGCCTTCAAAGGCAGCTAGGCCCACCTTGATCTGGTTGCGGACCACTGTTTCACTGGTGTTGAGCAGCGGCAGAAAACCGTGAGTCGCTGCGGTCGTAATCAATTCCAGCTTGCCGGCCTGCTGATGTTTTAGAAAAGCTGCCGCCAAATCGCACTGATAGTGATCCCGATAGCTGCACAGCGCGCCACGAAAAAACTGTTGATACATTTCAGCCAACTTCTGGTATTCGGGCTGATGACGGGTCCTGACGATTTCCTCATCGGCCAACGCCAACTGGCGTTGAAGATGATGAAGGTAGCGGCTTTGCAACAAGGGATCGCGCCACATGGTTAGCAAGGTCGGCGACAGCGACAGCGTCAATCGATAATCGACGCCTTCCTCCAGCAGCTTATCCATCATCGTGATCAATGGCAGATAACATTCCGTGACCGCCTCGAACAACCAGCTTTCTTCGAAAAAACTGTCATATTCAGGATGATGCACGTAGGGCAAATGGGCGTGCAGAACGATGCTAAGGTAGCCCTTGTTCATTGCGATCCTCTGATTTCCGGATGGGAAGCGGCTTTGCCAATGGGCGACGACGCGGGACTGATTGGAACACTAAATTGGGCGATGATGTCCGACAGGCCGCCCCCACGCTGTAGTTGCGGACTTGGAAGAACGGCGGCATTGGAAACAGCAAGCGCGGTAAAATCATGTTTGCCATGACTGACTCCGATCTCGGCGCGATAGGTTCCGCCCGCAAAAGCCGATTCGGCCGGCAAGATCACTTCCTGCCGGCATTGTCCGCTGTCGACGGGAATATCAATCCAACTCGGCGGTTCCGCCAGGTTGATTGTTTCAATCGCCTGAGGAAATTGTTTAAAAACTCTCAGCGTCAATTGCTCGGCGGCTGCCGATTGCTGTTCATCCGCCACCGGTTTCGCGTCGGTATTCAAGCCCGTGCTAAAGCTGGATTCATTTAGATGCCAGTAAGCATGCAGTCGGCGTGGATCTATGGGCAACAGCACCAGACTCGAACGATGCTCGACGGGACGCGGGCTAAATTCGCGGCTAATTTCCTGGCTAATCGCCAAAAGTTCGCGCACCGAGAATGCCATGGGCTTTAGAACTGCAGCATCCCTCCCGGTAAAGCGCGGGGCAAACTCTCTGCTGATCGCCTGGCTGATGGCTAACATTTCTCGTGGCGACAATTCAATTCGAGTTTGATGGGCTGAATGTAAAAAAGCCATTATCATAGGATAATAGTAGCGTAACCGGACTGTCATACTTTCCTGCGAAGGTATGCAGGCGCCATCCGCCGTATAGTGACGGTACTAATAAACTCTAACCGTTGTCGAATATTTGCGCAAGGTCCGGGCCTAATTACCGGCCTTTGCAGTAGAATGACGGGTTTTGACGATTTTCTGGTCCTGATTATGCTGAGAAAATACAATTTGAGATGGGGAAGCCCTTACCCTCACGGCGCCAAGGCCAGTGAAGGCGGGGTTAATTTTTCCATTTCCAGCCGTCATGCTACCTATGTCGAATTGCTGTTATTCGCCACTGCGGATTGCCAGAGCCCGTTCCAGGTGATTCCGTTAAAAATGGAAAAAAATCACACCTTTTTTTCCTGGCATGTATTTGTCGAAGAACTCCCGGTCGGCACCTGGTATGCCTGGCGCATCGAAGGCACCTCGCACACCCAGGAATCCGGCTTACGTTTCGATCATGAAAAACTATTGCTCGATCCCTGGGCGCGCGCGGTCAGCGACAAGCTGTGGAGCCGCGCCGCCGCCTGTGTCCCAGGCGACAACAGCGCTTGCGCGATGCGAGCCGTGGTCGTTGACGACCGTTACGACTGGGAAGGCGACACGCCCCTGGCGATCAGAAGCGAAAAAGCCATCATTTACGAATTACACGTCGGCGGTTTTACACGCCACTCGTCGTCCAAGGTCAAACACCCCGGCACCTTTTCCGGTCTGATCGAAAAGATCCCATATCTTCAACAGCTGGGCATCACCCATGTCGAACTGTTGCCGGTAATGGCCTTCGACGAACAGGATGTCCCACCACATACCGCCGATCTTGGCCTGAAAAACTACTGGGGCTACAGCACACACAGTTTTTTCAGCCCGCATCCAGGCTACTGCGTCACGCCGGAACAAGGCACCCATATCCGCGAATTCCGAGATCTGGTCAAAGCCCTGCACAAGGCCGGTATCGGGGTGATCATGGATGTGGTGTTCAACCACACCTCGGAAGCCGGAACCGATGGCCCCGTGATCAATTTCAAAGGCATCACCGGCAACAGCTTTTATCTGACCGACAAACAGGACAAGCGGATTTTCCTGGATTACACCGGTTGCGGCAACACCGTCAATGCCAATCACCCGCTGGTCACCAACTTCATCATCAGCTGTCTGGAATACTGGGTCCGGGAAATGCATGTCGACGGATTTCGCTTCGATCTGGCCAGCGCGCTGGCGCGAGGCGAAGACGGCAGTGTCATGCAGGACCCTCCCTTGGTCTGGGGTATCGAACTTTCCGAGCAACTGGCCAAGACCAAATTAATCGCAGAAGCCTGGGACGCCGCCGGCCTGTATCAAGTCGGCAGTTTTCCGGGCTATCGCTGGGGCGAATGGAACGGCATGTACCGCGACGCCATCCGCCGCTTCCTGCGCGGCGACAAGGGCGTCACCAATGAAGTGGCTACCCGCCTCTGCGGCAGCAGCGATCTTTATCGGCATCAGGGCCGCCTGCCCATCAGCGGCATCAACTTCATTACCTGCCATGACGGTTTTACGCTCAACGACCTGTTCAGCTACAACGAAAAGCATAACGAAGCCAACGGCGAAGGCAATCGCGATGGCTGCAATAACAACCTGAGCTCTAACTGTGGCATCGAAGGTCCGACCACGGACTCCGCAGTGCTGGCCTTGCGCAGGAAACAGGTTAAAAATGCCTATGCTATTCTTTTACTCAGCCATGGCGTGCCTATGCTGCTCGCTGGCAACGAGTTTTTGCATAGCCAGCAGGGCAATAACAATTGTTACTGCCAGGACAACGAATTAAGCTGGCTAAACTGGAATATGACTAAAAACAACGCCGATATGCTGCGTTTCGTACAACAGATGATTCAATTCCGCAAGCGGCACCCGGCGCTGATGCGGCGCCAATTCCTGACCGGCAAAGTACCCGAAGGAAAAAAAATGCCGGACATCAGCTGGCACGGCTGTGAAGCCGGTCAGCCGCCGCGCTGGGACGACCCGGATAACCAATTCCTGGCTTACACATTGACCGCCGTGGGTGAAAAGGAAGCCGACCTGCACGTAGTCATGAATATGTCCGACACAAAATACACGGCGCACCTGCTCGCTATGGAAGGCAAAACCTGGTGTCTGGCGATAGATACCTCGTTAAAATCGCCCAAGGATATTGTTGAGCCGCAGGACCAAAGCCCGCTCGGCAAGCTTCGTTATTTGGTCGATGGCCGTTCGGTCGTGGTTTTCGAGAGTATTGCCGTGACGAGCCATGGCGCCGATTTGCACTCCGGAAAATCGTCAAAATTTCTCAGTAAGCTAGCGGGTATCAAGCTATTCGATCATCATTAACAGCGATCAACCGTCGTTACTGCAAAAGGGCTTATCGTTCCAACCATGCCGGATTAGGACGCCAGTTCCTCACCCAATCCGGCAAATCCTCGGCGGGCATGGGCATGGCAATACCATAACCCTGAGCCTTCTCGCAGCCCATTTTCAGCAATAATGAACCGTGATCCACGGTTTCCACGCCTTCGGCAATCACTTGGCGATGAAAAGTACTGGCTAAACTGATAATGCCCTCGACTATGGCGCGGTCTCCCGAGTCCTCTAGCATGTTTCTAACAAACGAGTGATCGATTTTCAGGGTCTCGGCGGGCAAGGTTTTCAGATAGGCCAACGAGGAATAACCGGTTCCAAAGTCATCCAACGCAAAAGCAACACCTAATGCCTTGCACTCATTCATCACGGCCGACACGCGGCTTATATCCTGCAGCGCGGCGGTTTCGAAAATCTCCAGTTCCACATCGGCGGGGCGGGGCATAGGGTAGCAATCCAAGTGCCTTGTCAGTGTTTCGGCAAAACCGGGGCGCAGCAGATGATGAGGCGCGATATTGATGCTGATGGCGATCTGCAAGCCCTGTTCCAGCCAAGCTCGCTGATGCTTTAAGGCCGTTACAAGGACCCAGTCTCCGAGGGCAACCGCCAAATCCGTGCCTTCTATAACCGGTAGAAACTCTGCGGGTAACAATATCCCTCGCTCCGGATGGCACCAGCGTACCAAGGCTTCCGCCCCCAGGATATGGCCGCTACGCATATTGATTTTCGGCTGAAAAAACAATACGAACTCTTGGTTGCGTAACGCGATTTCGACTCGAGCCAGGGTTTCTCCTCGGGCAAGGGCGATACGATCCATATTGTGATCGAACAAATGATAGCGGTTCTTGCCGCCCTGTTTGGCTGCGTACATGGCCTGATCGGCGTGCCGCAACAAGGTATCTGCATCGACCGCATCATTCGGAAACAGCGTAAATCCCAGGCTGGCGGACACAGCCACGCGATGTCCGGCAATTTCAGCCGTCTCCGCCACCTTGCGCAACATTCTATCCAGCACCGACTCATATTCCTGACTGCCGTCCAAGTCGAGCAACAACAGCACGAACTCGTCGCCCCCTATCCGTGCCACCGTATCGCCGGCCCGCAAGCAATCCTTGATGCGCTGGGAAATTTCGATCAACAACAGGTCGCCCACCTCGTGCCCAAACAGGTCGTTAACCGGTTTAAAGCCGTCAAGATCCAGATAACAAACCGCCATATGATTTCTCGAACGGCGGGTATGGGCAATCGCTTGGGTCATGCGATCCGCGAGTAGAACGCGATTGGGAATGCCGGTCAAGGGGTCGAAATGCGCGATGCGCTCCAAATCGTACTCGTGATTTTTCAATGGCGTAATATCGGCGAACAGGCCGATAAAGTGGTGAATATTACGTTGTTCGTCGCGCACTACCGAGATGGAAGTCAAGGCCGCGTAAATTTCGCCGCTCTTATTACGGTTCCAGATTTCACCATTCCAATGGTCATATTTCAGCAAGGACCGCCACATGGTCTTGTAAAAATCCGCCGATTGCCGGCCCGATTTAAGTAGGCGCGGGTTTTTGCCCAACACTTCTTCCCGGTTATAGCCGCTAATCCGGCTGAACGAGGCGTTGACATCGATAATGCGATTTTCGGCATCGGTAATGACGATGCCATCGTGGGTGTGGGCAAAGACGCTGGCCGCCAGACGCTGTGCCGCTTCCTTTTGCTGCAATTCCTGGCGCATTCGCTCGCGCTCCAATAAATTGCGTATCCGCAAGCGGGCAATTTCGATATTGATGGGTTTGGTCAGATAATCGGCGGCGCCCAGCGTAAAGCCTTTCGCTTCGGCATCCGTCTCGGTCAAGGCGGTGACGAAAATGATGGGTATATCCTGCAACAATGGATCGGCCTTCAAGCGCCGACAGGTTTCATAGCCGTCCATCTCCGGCATCATGATGTCGAGCAGGATAAGCGCGGGCGGATCGTCATGAGCCAATTCCAGTCCCTTGGCGCCCGAAGTGGCAATTTGAATCGCATAATCGTCTTGCAGCGCCAACCCCAACAAGGCCAGATTAGCCGGCATGTCATCGATGGCGAGGATTTTTAAAGGTTTATTATTCATTCCGGCTAGTTCCTGTCCCAACCCAGCATGGAACGAAGTTGCTCTAACTGGCTACGCGCCAGTTCAAACTTCATCTCGCTAATCAATTGGCCGACCACGAGAAACCGAGGGGCGGCCACATGGCCTTTCAAGCGGTTTTGCAGTAAATTGAATTGGCTAATCGCATTGAACATATTCTTGGTCAACAACTGATCGAGCTCCTCGATCAGCGTGATAACCTCCTCTCGATCCGATGCAAGTTCTTTTTCTTCGCGCGTAACATCGGCGACCCAGGTGTCCGGCGTCTCCGTATTAAACTCGCCGCGTTTATTAAGCCATTTATTCAAAGTGCTATGCAAATTAGCATACTCGACAGGCTTGACCAACACGTCGTCCATACCGGCTGCTATGCAACGTTGCCTATCTTCCTCATCGGCGCTACCGGTCAAGGCAATAATCGCCAGCCTAGGTTTATCGCCTGACAATTCGTGGTCACGTATGGTTCGTGTCGCCTCATAACCATCCATCACCGGCATTTGGCAATCCATCAGCACCAGATCAATGGCTTCGGCGCCGGTAATGGCATCAACGGCTTGATGGCCATTTTCCGCACAGATCACCGCCATTTGCTGCTTGGTCAACATGGCTTCGATCACCTCGCGGTTGATGTCATTATCATCGACAACCAACACCTGGATAGGCCGATTTTGGCTGAACGGGGTACCGGGCTCCGCTGTTTTTTCCTTTAACGCCGGCAGCGGCTTCGGGAATACGAAACCATCTATCTCGGCGGAAATCCGAAACCAAAAGCGAGATCCCTGCCCCTCGCAGCTTTCGACGCCCGAGCACCCCTGCATCAATTCGGCAAAACGTTGGACGATGGACAAGCCTAAACCGGTACCCGCGTAATGGCGTGTCGAACTATTATCAATCTGTGAAAACGGTTTGAACAACAGACGCAGTTTATCGGACGCAATACCGATACCACTGTCGGTAACCGAAAACTCCAATTCCGCATAACTCCCTTCGCGATTGACTTCGTCGGCATGGATATGAACAAAACCCTGCTCGGTAAACTTAATGGCATTGCTGACCAGATTGGAAAGCATCTGCCGTACCCGCACCGGGTCAAGCCGGTAACATTGCCCGGCGAGCCCTTTCCAAGTCGCCGTAATCTCAAGATTCTTGCGACGAGCATTCTCACCGAACAGCGACAGTACTTCGTCGACCAGATCCCGAGGATCAATAACCGAATAGCTAAGCTCCAGTTTACTGGCTTCGATCTTCGACAGATCCAGCACGTCGTTCAGCAAGGCCATCAGCGTCTGCCCGGATGTCAAGATGGTCCGGGCGTAGTCCGGATACTTTTCGGGACTGTTACCAGGCATGGTCAACAATTGCGCCATGCCCAGTATGCCGTTCAACGGCGTGCGAATTTCGTGCGACATGGTAGCCAGAAAGCTGGTTTTGGCTTTATTGGCGGCTTCCGCAACCCTAGTTTTGATTTCGTTGCTCAGAATCAGCGCCATATGCGCGAAAAACGGCGACAGGTATTCTCGCATTTGTGCCGTCCCCACTAGGTCGGACATTTTGATGACACCCAGAATATCCTTGCCCACCAGCAGGGGCATCACCCAGGTACAGGCGACCGCGGCGACATTGTCCTTCAACAATGTATGGCCCAGATCGCTTTGCTGTTCGATAAAGCGATGATGCTGAAACACGTCAGCCACCAGAGGATCTTCAATACGCTCGACCACCAAACGATCGCCGAACAGATTGGCATAGTGAATCTCGCCTTCCTCCAGATAATAGTAAATCTCGACACTGGTGCCGCCCAGACTACTGCACAAGGCCGACATCAGACTTTGCAATAAACCTTCCACCCCGGCAATCGGATTCAGCTGTTCGACCATGTGCAGGACCAGATACAGATTGGCCTTTTCTTCGGAAAGCTTGCGAACGCGGTTTTCCAGATAATCGATGCGCTTCAATAATTCCTGACGAGATGAAGTTTGACTCATTGCTCTTGACTGAGCCGCCGTTGAATCGCGTCAGCCAATACCGATTCCAGATGCTCGAGACCGACATCCATCCATTGCAAGGGCAGATCCACGAAACGCGCGGCCGCCTCGGCCGCTTCGGTAAAATCACCGTTGCAAGGCGTCTTGAGCGCCAGAATGTATTTATGGCTGCTGTGAAAAATCTCCCGGATCACCGGCGTATTCATGCCAAAACAGGCGGTGATCATCGGCTCCCAGGTCAGCGCCCAGTCTTCCACCAGAAAATAAGCGCCTTTTTCCAATTCCCGCATGAACACTTCATACCCCAGCAGCATGACGATACAGTTCTGACCTTCGGTACGACAGGTATGATGCGCCTCCAGATAGTTTTCCATCAGAGGATGGCAGCCGCCGTAAAACACCAGGGTTTTTTCACCGCGTCCTTCCCGCTCTTCCAAGGCCTGATTGAGCTCCTTGGACAGCCGATTCAGGTAATTATGCAAGGCCGAATCGAGATAATGGGTATGCACATTCCAATGATTTTTTTCGATCAATCTATCGACTTCCTTGCGCAGGATGCCACAACCCACCATCGTCAATGGCGGCGGATTCTCCTGGTGCAGCTCAAAGCTTTTCATTCCAGCCTCCCGTATTCAAAAGCCGCCTCGACCATTCCGCGGATATTGGCTTCCGGGACCGTCATGGGCATCACCCCGTTACAAAACAAAAAGTGGCCGCCAGGTTTGCCGATATCGATGATGCGCTTCACCTCCGCGCGAGTTTCATCCTCCGTCCAGTTAATCATCTTGATGTCGTCGATCACGCCGCAAGTCAGGCCACGGGTGTTGATCAAGCGCTTGGCCTCGGCAAGGTCTGCCAAGGGGCTGATATGGTGAGTTTTGATCTTCAGTTCGTCGAACACCAATTCGATCACTTCGTTGAAAGGTGCCATGCCGCAATAATAGACGACATCATCGACGCCGCCCGGCTGTAAATCGCGCCGCATCCAGGGCAGCACGGTTTTTTGTATGATGTTTTTGCCGACAAAATAGGGCGAACCGAATGGCGAGGAATAGATCAGCACATTAGCCCCCGCCGCCCGTAAGGCGCTAATATGTTGTTGAAAAAAATCCGAACATTTGCGCAGCAACTCATCGCGTACGTCGAAGGGCCCCAGCAAAAACAGTTCCATCCATTTGTCCATGCCCATCAGTATCGACGGCAATGTGGTCGAGGCGGTGAGATAGGCGCAAATCGGATGCGTGGCGCCCACTTCGCCGCGCAATATCGACATACACTCGGCGATCGATTGCCAGGCGGGAACTTGAGTGATGTCGGCGGGAATCTCAAACGTGGCGACGTCGTCTAAATTTTTGATCACGAAATCGGCGACATTCGGCACGCCATCGTCGGCAAACAGAATCTCCTTGCAACCCAGCAATTCCGCTTCCTTGCCGACATAATGCAGGCTCCAGACATTGTCTTGGCCATAGCGTTTCAGCATCCGCAATTGCGCTTCGGCAACGCACTCGCCCTTGCTGAAATATTCCTTGGCGTGCATGCCCAGTTCCTTGGCGCCTTGATCGAGCAGATTGCAAAAAATAGGAATGCGCGGAGCCGGCGCGCCGCTGGCGGCCGCGGCTAAAATTTCAAGCGGCGTCATGTTTCACCTCATGAATCAGTTGCACGATGACCTTGGCGGCCGTCACGCCATCGGGCGCCCAGGCATCGGCCCCCACCTTGGCATACAATTCGGGATCGAAACGGTACGGCGCGCCGCCGACCGCCAGCTTGATCTGGTCTTCCAGGCCACGCTCCTTCAGCAAGGCTCTCACCCTAAGGCTGCCGTTTTCGCCGGTGGCGGTATGCACCATCATCGCCGACACGGCGATCACCTGCGCATCCTCGTCAACGGCGGCATCAACAAACTTTTCGGCGTTGACATTGATGCCCAGATCGATCACATCCACCATCAATGATTTAAGGCAACCGGAGACGATACGTTTGCCCAGAGAATGCAGGTCGCCGTATGCCGCGCCGATCACCACCCGGCCTATCATCTCTGGAGGCTTGCTGAACTTTTCCAGCATCCTTTCGGTCACGTCGGCGGCGATTTGCGCCGTCATGAAATGCTGGGCTAGATTGGCATCCGGGTCATTCTCGATCAAAGTCATCATCGCCTCGACCGCCGGAATCACCGGTTTGAAGACAATGTCTTCGGGGCTGTAGCCTTCCGCCAACGCGCGATTTACCACCTCCAACGCCGCTTGCTTGTCGGTTTCGAAAACCGCTTCGTTATAGGACTGAATGTAAGCTTCAAACATTATTCGCGCTCCGAGGTTGGCACGGGTTGTAAGCGTAAGTGATCGATAAAGCGCGCTTCGTATTCGTAAACGCCGCCCAGATTCACGACCCGCGCACTATCGATAATGGCATTTAACAACGCTTCGCCCATTGGGTCTAGTAGTAGTTTTTCGCAACCGGCCAAGCTGGCATTGGCCAGCAAGCGTACCCGGCTCGGATCGACGCTCGGCAGCAAACCGACGCGGAAGGCGCTGTTCAGGTCGAGATATTGACCGAAACTGCCGCAAATCCACAGCGTGTGGAGATCATTCACCGTCAATCCAGCTAGGATAAGCAATTGCGTCATGGCTGCGGCGGTCGACGCCTTGGCGCGTTGGAAAACATCGATGTCGCTCCCGAATATCGCCGTGCGAGGGTTGGCTGCATCCAAGCAATAACCGCCCGCCGGCAGCGGCTCGGCAAAACGACCCGACGGCTTGAGCAGCTTCTCGTCCAGCAACAATGCAATCGTGTCGATAAAACCGCTGGCGCAATAACCGCGCGCAGGCACCCCGCCCAAGGTCTGCAATTCCCATCGGTCATCGGCTCTCGTCACCCGGCAAATGGCGCCGGACTCGGCCGTCATCCCATTGCGCATCCCCACACCTTCGAATGCGGGCCCGCCAGGCACCGAACTCGCCCACAAGGTATGTCCGTCCCACAGCGCAATTTCGGTATTGGTACCAAAATCGGCCAGTAGCATCGGTTGCGGCTGTTCCGTTATAGCGGTAGCAAGCAAATCGGCCAATAAGTCGGAACCGATGAAACCCGCCAGGGGTTGGGCAATGTCGATGTCGGCATGAGGCGTACGCCAGGCTAAACGCCAGGCGTCGAGGTCGGACGGATGGCAGGCGATAGCCTGTTGCCAGCTTTCCGGCCTATACAGGCTGTCGCCGCTGTTGCCGCAAACCAGTATCAACATCGCCGTATTGCCGACGATCAGCACCCTGCCGATTTCGGCCAGCACCGTCGAAACCTCGCCCATATCGCGGCTCAAAATATCGCGAATGCCGCCTATGATGGCCTTGCGCGCCTGCTGGCAAATGGCATTGGTCTCGCTATCGGCCAGGCGATCGGCATCCAAGCGGGTCAGCACATCGGCGCCATGCGCGACCTGGGGATTGATGCTGTAACGGCTGGCGATACGCCGCCCGGTTTGGCGATTCCACAAGGATAGGCGAATATGCGTGGTACCCAAATCCACCGCCACGCCATAGACATGCTGGTCGACAGCGCTATTGCCGTCGCCGGTTCTATAAAGCCCGGCCGCATCCAGGCTTTTCCACTCGGAACTTGGCGCGGGATTCTCCAGATACAGCTCACCAGGACGGCGCGCCCGCAATTGGCAAGCCAGGCGCATGCCGATCGCTAGCTCTTCGGCTGGAATTTTTTGCCGTTCGGCAAGAGTCGGCGGATTGAAGTCGCCGGTAAGGGTTTGAATCAGGCAAGCACCGCATGTCCCCAATCCGCCGCAAGCGGCGCGCACTCTGAGTTCGGTGGTATCCAGCGCCATGCGTACCGATGTGTCGGCGTCGACCGGCAATAGCAAGGTTTGGCCGGGGCTTTTCACCGTCAGCATGACGGCGGGATCGCCAGACGATTGCGAATCAGGTTTAAGGTTTGTCATGCACTATCCATCTTGAAATCGGGTACCGGCAAACTATTTGTTTCATGATAGCGCAAACTGATACCGGTGAATCGATAGACAGGATTATCCCATGACGGAACAGGCAAGACCGCGAAGGCCTTACCCCGTCTTAACAGCCATAAGCTTTATTCGATTATATGCCCGGACTGGCTTTGGGAAAGCACCAGGCTGCAACGCCGTATAGTGCAACCGCCAGCAAGATCAGAACGTTAAAACCAAGCTGCATCGCAATCAGTGTCGCCAGGATCGCGCTGATGACTGAGGCGCAACCATTGATGCCCCAGGCCCAGGGAATCAGGGCCGGCGCGGTTTGGCCAAGTCTGGCCAGCGCCATCGGAAACGGCATGCCCATGCAAAAGCCCAATGGCGCGACCAATAAAACCGACAACGCATAGCGAACGACATTGCCGCTTCCTAATACGAATCCGCAGATGGACTCGAAGCTCAGCAAATATAAAACACAAAGCAAAGCTATACCCGTTACCGGCACCAGAACCGGCGATTTTCCGGTACCGGACGGCAGATTTTGCGAAAAATGACTGCCGGCGCCGGCCGTCAACAGAAAGGTACTTAGCACCACGGTTATCGCATACAGCGGATGGTGCAGTATCAGGATGAACTTCTGGATAAAGGCGATTTCGATAAACAGGAAAGCCAAGCCCAGGCAGAAGAAATACAACAGGATAGGTCGATAATCTCTCGACCCCGCGGGAATGCCTAACTTGTCCTTCCATAGCCAAAGCGGCAACGCGATCAACAACAGGCTGGCGAGTATCGCCTGCAACAAGGCCGCAATTAATAGTAAATAGCCACTTTCCAGTAAAAAGCTGCCACCCTTAGTCAATAATGACCAACTCTCTGGCAAGCTACGCCATTTGAAAAAATGGAACAGGTAAGGTCTGTCGTCGGTCGCCGGCTCGATGTTGAATTTGTATGCATAGCTAAATGCCGGGCCGTTATCACCCAATAAGGCCGTGACCGCCTGATAGAGATAAGGTTGTTGCTGAATGTTGAAACGATTGACTTCCCCAGCGGTGATGCCCGGGTAATAAACCGGATCGAAGCTGCGTTCATCGCAAAACCGTTTCAGGCGTTCGATTTCCTCAGTCGTTATCGCTCCGTTCTTGATGACCAGGGTACTGGTCTGCCAGCCGCGTATCATGGCGATTCGCCGGCTGGGATCGCCAATGCCAGACTGTTTAAGCGCTTCGAGCACGGTGGCCAATAATTTGACTTCATCGCGTGGCGGCATCTTGATCCAGCGGGTAAGGCTGAGATAGCCGCCAGGCCTTACATGCCGCAGATATTCCTGTATGGCCTGTTCGGTATAGAGATAATTCTCGGCCATCGAATAAAGCCCCGCCGCCGAGGAACCGAAGGCATCCAGCAAGGACAGATTGATCAGATCATGGGTTTTATTGGTTGAGGCAAGGTAGCCGCGAGCTTCTTCAATATGAAGATCGATCCGAGCGCCGTCATAAATATGACCTGCAAAATCCGCGAATTTATCGGTGATCAATTCGGCGATCCGCGGATTCAGTTCGACCGCAGCTATATGTTTGACGGCATGGTAATTGGCCTGCAACACGTCGCTGCCGGTCCCGGCGCCCAGAATCAGCACGTCCGCGAGCCGATTGAGATGATACGGCAATGCCGAGGTAGTTTGATCCAGATAGCCGAGGGTTTCAGGCTTCCCGGTAAATTGGGTGATGGCCGCCATGTTGTCGGCATCGGTAAACACGGCCAGCTGCTCGGGGGGCTCGGTCGTGGCGTTCAGGCTCAGGCCAGGCGCATGACGCAAAGGCGTAATGCCACTACTGACCACGCTAATGACACCCAACGGACTGGAATCGCGGGCTATGATTTTGGTGCCCGGCACCCGCAATAACTGGTTCTGAGCCTTGTAGGGCGAAACCTTCAGTGGCGCGAACTCCGTCAACATGAACACCACAGCCAGCATTATGATCAACGGTGCACCGAACCAGGGGCTCATATCGACGTCCTTATCGCCAAATCCGTAACGGGACACAATCAGCGTGGCCGTCACCGCCGAAATGATCAGCACGGTTAAACTCTTTTGCGGAAATACCAAAAACAAAAGCAGAATAATGGCCACGCTGCCCGCCCCCGCACCCAACAGATCGGCCGCATAGATCGAAGATATATGTGCCTTATAACGGTACAACGACAGGCCGACCACATTGGCGGCAAAAAAGAAAGGTATCGCCAGCAATAGATAGATGGCGCACAAAGAAAGCCATTGCACGGGCGCCCATAGCATCTCGGCTGGATAGAATTCAATTTGCTCGGCCAGCAGAAAACAGAGCGGCGCCGAAATACCGAACAACATCATATTGGCGACGATCGCCAAAGGAAAATTTTGCATCAGCCGTTCACGGTTCAAGGCCAACACCACCCCGCTCACGCCGTAACCCAGCAGCGCCAGGCTGATGATCATAAAGGCGAAATGGTGCCACTGGATGATGGCGAACAGACGCATCAACAACACTTCATAGGCCAATGCCGACGCCGAAATCATGCCGATGGCGCACTGGAATGGGACGCCGGGTTTAGTAGTCGCCATAATCAATGTTTTCCAGTCAGTGGTACGAAACTGACCGGCAATATTTGCCGGGTAGTGACTTTGTCATCGGCATCCTTGGTCACCAACACCAGATACTGGGTCATGAATGGCGCCCCCACCGGGATAATCATTCGCCCTCCCGGCTTCAATTGTTTGATCAAGGGCGGCGGAATATGGCTGGCCACCGCGGTTACCACGATACCATCGAAAGGCGCCACGCTTTCCCAACCGTAATAACCGTCGCCGATGCGTGTATGCACCGCACCGTAGCCGCTACGCTTGAGATTGCTTGCCGCCTGCTCGGCCAATTTTTCGATGATTTCAATGCTGTAGACACTATCGACCAATTCCGCGAGTATCGCCGCCTGATAACCCGATCCGGTGCCGATCTCCAGAACCCTATCGGTCTTTTTTGGTTTAAGCAGATCCGTCATCACCGCGACGATATAAGGCTGGGAAATGGTCTGCCCATGACCGATCGGCAGAGGCCGGTTTTCATACGCATAGGGACGCTGACTGTCGGGAACGAATTCATGTCTCGGTACCTTGCTCAGGGCATCGAGCACCCGTTCATCCAGGGCCTCCTGTTGCAGAAAATCGCGGGTGGTCGTGACCTCATCCTTGATGAGTTCCACCAAGGCAAGGCGTTGCCGTTGGAAATCCGGTTCGGCGATGACATGACTGGAAAATAAAAATAAAATCAGGCCTATGAAAATAAGCCAAAACATCAGATGTATTACTTTTTTCATACTCACAACCTCCCGAATCGATAGACTGGCAATGGCTGTTAAGATGAAAATTCGGACCCGCGAAAAACAATTCACCGATGTTTTTTCAACAATTGTCAGCCAGTCATATTTGGTCTATGGTTTTAGTAGCGTTCAAACTGATTCTGTTATACGTCGCCAAGATTTTCAATCGGCTAATCTACCTACGAGGTGAGCCATGCAATTATTCAAACCGCACATTTCCATCCGTTCGCTATTTTTAATATTCAGCATCTTCTGTGTTGCAACTACCTCGGCTGAAGGAGAAAAAAATATGTCTTTAACCATCAAATCACCCGACTTCCCCCATCTTGGCGAAATTCCAAAGACCTTTACCTGCGATGGGAATGACAGTTCACCCGCGTTGAGCTGGTCGGATATCCCTCAACAAACCCAAAGCCTAGCCTTGATCGTCGACGATCCCGATGCACCGGACCCCGCCAAACCCAAGATGACCTGGGTGCATTGGGTACTCTATAACATTCCACCGACGGTTACTGGATTACCGCGCGCCGTTGCCGCCGGCGACTTACCCGCCGGCACCCAGGAAGGCAAAAACGACTGGAAACGGACTGGATACGGCGGCCCTTGCCCGCCCATCGGCCGGCATCGTTATTTTCATAAGCTGTACGCACTAGACATTAAATTACCCGACCTGCATCAGCCCAATAAAGCCCAGCTCGAGGCCGTGATGGCCGGGCATATTATTGGGCAAGCCGAATTGATTGGCACTTATCAGCGTTAATGAAGGAAAGCCCGGTTGTGACAGACAAACACCCGCAATCGTTCCCACCCGGAGCGATGTTGATTGACGGGCATGCTGTTAGCCGGAAAGATTAAAGTCATATCGGTTTTAGACTTGAAATAAATGCGCCTGGCAAGCCAGAATAAAGCCGGCCGCTTGGTCGAGGTCTTCCAACACAGCAAGAGCACAGGCGACAGCCTCATTATCGGCAGGATAAACCGAAGGCACATAAATACACGGAGCACCCGCCGCCACGGCAGCGGCGACACCCACCGGCGAATCTTCCAGTACCAGACATTCACCGACCGCCACACCTAAGCACTTTGCGGCCGTGATAAACACATCCGGCGCCGGTTTGCCGTGCATTACCTCGTCGCGAGTGATCATTTTCGAGAAAACCTCGCTCAGCCCAGCCAGTTCCAAACAACGCGAAGTGTTATCGCGACTGCTGTTAGTGGCGAGACAGAACGGCAAGCCGAACCGTTCTACTGTACTCAAAACGTTGAAAAAACCTTTTTTGATCGGAATGCCGTGCCGCTGAACCTGCGCCGTCCAAAACTCTCCGCTCAAGCGGTGAAAACGCTGGACATCAAAATCGTGTCCGAAATGCTCTTGCAAGCGCCGTTCCACGCTTGCACCGTGCAGACCGGACAGCGATCGGCAAAATTCATCGTCCAAGGCGTACCCCATCTCTGTTGCCGCTTGCCGCCAGGCCGTTACATAGCCGGATTCGCTGTCCAGCACCAGGCCGTCCAGATCGAAAATCACGGCCTTAAGGTGCAAGACCATCACCGAATCAGCTTGATATATTCGCCAATGGCCTCGCGGCTTGACCCCACCACGATGCGCTTGTCCCCCTTCTCGTCCATTTCCAGTTGCCCGGCGATGACGACGCGCTCACCAATTTGCGCCTGGCCGGTAAATGTGGCGGTAAAGCAGACCACGCACCTGATCTCGATATGATCGATCGCGAATTCGGCGGGGTAATCGAAGCCGTAATGATCCTCCACCACGGTCGCTTCGATACGGACAGGGCCGAGCTTGCTGTATCGCGTACCGCTGGCTTCGCGCGGTGCGGCGACCAATGACAAATCGAATTTGCGTTGGTTGATGATGGCTTTATTGTATTTTCGCTGCTCGTGCCAGATATAGTCGTCCAGCGGCATGTCGCAGGCCCGGCGCTGATAAGCCTCTAGCCAGTCCTGGTCATTCAGCGTCCGGCATTTGTCCTGGGCAATCAGGCTCTGCACGCGATTGCGCAGTTGATGAAACACTGTCCGGTCGTAGCAGACCAGATCAATGTCTGACGCGTGGTTTTGCACGCCTATCAGCATCGAGCCGGTAATACCGAGTTGTACTAATTCCAGGCCCTCGCGTTGCAATAAAGCACACAGTTGCTGCAAATCGGCCAGCACGGCATCGCTAGCCTCGTTTTCCAGCAAATGCCTGAGCACCTGCCTGGGCGAATAATGCTTGTCTATGGCCGCCAATTCGACCGCATGCAGCCGCGCATCAAACTGATGAGAATAAAACAGGTATTGCGGATGACGCTCGGCCAGAAACTGGTTGGCGACTTCGGTGGATACTTTTCGCCATCGCCCTTCCATAACGACATAGCGCAGAAAACAGCGAACCTTGCCGTCCTCCAAGCCATCGGCGACCACGGCGAATATCAGCCCTTGCGAAGTTTCAATAAAATCCTTGGCTCGATACACGGTATTGGTAGAGATTAGATTGCCCGCCGATGCGATCGATAATACCGTATTTCAAAGTTTGCTCAGGCGGCAATTTCAACACGGTTCCTGCCTTGTTCCTTGGCTTTGTACAAAGCGCCATCGGCGGCCTTGGTTACATCCGGCGCCATTTTAAACTGTCCCGAATAAGTGGCGACACCCAGACTCAAACTGACCGAAGGCGCCACTTTCGACCCGGCATGTGGAATTTGACTATCGAAGACACGCTTCCGAATTTTTTCCGCAACCTGCCGTGCGCCTTGCAAACCGGTATCGGGCAGGATAACGGTAAATTCCTCGCCGCCATAACGGCAGGCCAAATCGGTCGGCCGAACGACCTGCTCGCTAATCAGCCGGCCCACTTGCGCCAAGCAGTGATCGCCTTGCTGATGGCCATAGTTATCATTATAAATCTTGAAATAATCGATATCGCAGATGATCAGAGACATAGGCGATTTGTTACGCCTCGCCAGTGCAAACTGCCTATCCAGGGTACTGTCAAAATTGCGCCGGTTCGCCAGCCCCGTAAGCTGATCGTAATAAGATAGCCGTTCCAGTTCCAGATTGGCGGTTTCCAATTCCCGTTGGGTTTTTTGCAATCTCTGCCGCATCACATAAATGCGCTCCATTGCCAGCACGGTAAATTGCAGACGCAAAGGATTGAGCGGTTTAGGCAAATAGGCGTCACCGCCGGCCGCGATACCGTTGCAAAAGGTGTCGTCGTCGTTACGGCTAGTCAGAAAAATGATGGGAAACCAGTCGGCTTTTTTCAAGTCGCGTATGGTCTTGGTGGCCTCCACGCCGTTGAGACCGGGCATCTCCACATCCATCAAAACCAAATCGGCATCGTGACCCGAGAGATAGTCCAGACATTGTTCGCCGCTTTCGGCATACACCACTTCGTGCCCCATGGTCTTAAGACATTCGGCGACGACCTGCCTTATGGTTTTACTGTCATCAACTACTAGAATTCTCATACTATTTTAAAAAAAATTACGCATCAACTCACGGCGAATGAATTCTAGTTTAATTCTTAGGTTCTGATTAAAACAATTGAAAAAAGCGGATCAATCTCATATCCTCAGCCGCGGGTCATACTCTGGTTTGGCTCGCAATATGACGATTTTACCCTTGTTTTATTATCCTTCCATTTATTACTGGAGATAGCATGAAAATCGGTGTTCCCAAGGAAATTCACGACGGCGAAAAACGCGTCGCCACCACGCCCGAAGCGGCGGAAAAAATCATCAAACTCGGTTTTGAAGTTTGCGTGGAATCGGGCGCCGGATTGGCGGCAAATATCAGCGATGACATCTATCGAGAGTACGGCGTCAAAGTCCTTTCCAACGCCAAGGCGGTCTGGGAGGAAGCCGACATTATCATGAAAGTCAGGGCTCCCGAACGCCATCCGGAACTGGCTATCGACGAAGTGGAATTATTAAAAGAAGGGCAACACCTGATCAGTTTCATCTGGCCGGCGCAAAACGAAGCCTTGATGCAACAACTGGCCGCCAAGAAGGCCACGGTGCTGGCGATGGACAGCGTGCCACGCATGTCGCGGGCACAAAAAATGGATGCCTTGAGCTCCATGGCCAATATCGCGGGTTACAGGGCCATCGTCGAAGCCGCCCAGCATTTCGGCCGCTTCTTCACTGGCCAGATTACCGCCGCCGGTAAGGTGCCGCCCGCCAAGGTATTGGTGATAGGCGCCGGCGTCGCCGGGCTTGCCGCCATTGGTGCCGCGAAGAGCATGGGCGCCATCGTCCGCGCCTTCGATACCCGCCCGGAAGTAAAAGAACAAATCGAAAGCATGGACGCCGAATTCCTGATGCTGGACTTCAAGGAAGACGGCTCGGGCAGTGGCGGTTACGCCAAGACCATGTCCAAGGAATTCATCGAAGCCGAGATGGCCTTGTTCGCCCGCCAGGCCATGGAAGTCGACATCATCATCACCACCGCCTTGATTCCCGGCAAACCAGCGCCGGAACTGATCACCGCCGGCATGGTGAAATCGATGAAACCCGGCAGCGTCATCGTCGACCTGGCCGCCGAACAGGGCGGCAACTGCGCCTTGACCGAAAAAGACCAGATCGTCGTCAAACACGACGTCACCATTATCGGTTACACCAATTTACCCAGCCGCCTGGCCAACCAATCCAGCCAGCTCTACGCCACCAATTTACGCCACCTGCTGACCGATTTATGCCCAAACAAGGACGGCATACTGAACGTCAACATGGACGACGAAGTCATCCGAGGTGCCACGGTGATCAAGGAAGGCGCCATCACCTGGCCGCCTCCCCCGCCCAAACTCACCGGCTCCCACAAACCGCTGACCGAAGCGCCAGCAGTTGAAGCCAAACCAGCTAAGCAAAAATCCGCCTTATCGCAATTTTTGCCGATTTTGCTGGCCGGTAGCGCCTTGTTCAGTATGGGCGCCGTGGCGCCGGAATCCTTCCTCTCGCATTTCACCGTGTTCGTGCTGGCCTGCTTCGTCGGCTATCAGGTGATCTGGAACGTATCGGCATCCTTGCATACCCCCTTGATGAGCGTAACCAACGCCATCAGCGGCATCATCGTCATCGGCGCCCTATTGCAGGTGTCGACGCCGGACAATCCGGTCATCACCATCCTTTCCGGGGTGGCGATATTGATTGCCGCCATTAACATCTGCGGCGGCTTTCTGGTTACGCGCCGCATGCTCGAAATGTTCAGAAAATAAGGGGAACACACATGTCACAAGGTTTAGTCACCATGTCGTATATCGCGGCATCGATTCTGTTCATTTTGAGTTTAAGCGGCCTCAGCCAGCAGGAGACCTCTCGTCGGGGTAATTACTTCGGCATGCTAGGCATGGCGATCGCAATTATCGCCACGGTATTTGGCGGCCACGTCACGGCCTATGCGATCTTGGCCGGCGCGTTGCTGATCGGCGGCACTATCGGCGCCTTCGCCGCCGCCAGGGTGGAAATGACCCAAATGCCGGAACTAGTCGCGCTGATGCACAGCCTGGTCGGTATGGCGGCGGTATTGGTCGGTTACGCCAGTTTCATGGAACATTCCTCGACGCTGATCGGCGCCGAAAAAACCATACACGAACTGGAAATCTATATCGGCGTCTTCATCGGTGCCGTGACCTTCTCCGGTTCCGTGATCGCCTTCGGTAAGCTGTGCGGCAAGATCAGCGGCAAACCGGTGATGTTACCGGCCCGCCATTGGCTGAATCTGATCATGCTGATCGCCACGGTGTTTTTCGGCTACCGCTTCCTGGCGGGCGCCGAAGCCGGTGCCGGCCTGGTCCCACTGTTAATCATGACAGCTATCGCCCTGGTGTTTGGCGTTCACATGGTAATGGCCATCGGCGGCGCGGATATGCCGGTGGTGGTATCGATGCTGAACAGCTATTCGGGATGGGCCGCGGCGGCCACGGGCTTCATGCTCAGCAACGACTTGTTGATCGTGACTGGCGCCTTGGTCGGTTCCAGCGGTGCGATCCTGAGCTATATCATGTGCCGGGCGATGAACCGTCATTTCCTCAGCGTGATTGCCGGTGGGTTCGGCAGTGCCGGTGGCGGCGAAGCGGCGGAAATCGAAGGCGAAGTGCAGCCGATCGAAGCCGAGGAAACCGCCGCTCTGCTCCGCGAATCCAAAAATATCGTCATCATTCCCGGTTACGGCATGGCCGTGGCGCAAGCGCAGCACACCGTCAACGAAATCACTAAATTGCTGACCAGCCAGGGCAAAAAAGTAAGATTTGCGATTCACCCGGTCGCCGGCCGCATGCCGGGCCACATGAACGTGTTGCTGGCCGAAGCCAAGGTGCCGTATGACATCGTGTTCGAAATGGACGAGATCAACGAGGATTTTCCCAATGTCGACGTATCGATCGTCATCGGCGCCAACGACATCGTCAATCCGTCGGCGCTAAATGACCCCAACAGCCCGATCGCCGGCATGCCGGTGCTGGAATGCTGGAAAGGCGAAACCACCATCGTCATGAAGCGCAGCATGGCCTCGGGTTACGCCGGCGTCGGCAACCCGCTTTTCGTGCTGGAAAACACACGCATGCTGTTCGGCGACGCCAACGACAGGCTGCAAGCCTTGCTGAAGGCCTTACAAAGCTAAGCCAACGCTGTCATAGCGAGCGACCAAGGGTGATGCGTTACGCGCATCGCCCTTTTTTGTCTTCATCATTTAGAAACAAATGATGGGTACATCCGACGTATATGTAAAAGCAGGACTTAGTCTGTTACCAATCAAATGATCTCAAAACATGACAAGACTGTTGAGATTAATGAGCGGCGGCAAGGATTTGGACGATGGCGCCTATTCCGATCAAACCTGCTAGGCATTCCGATACAAATACAGCCAGATTTTGAACGCCTTGGATCGGCCAAATCCTGCCTGTCAGGGAGCATACGTGAACAGCTGGTTTTATGTCGATAGCAGTCGTTGATCAGCAAAAGAAAACGGCCACGCACGCCCATAAAGAGACATTCAAAATGTCTCGTGGAATTCCACACCAAATGAATTCGCGGCGATGTAGAACACACGCTACTGAGCTATGGCCCCTTACAGGGAATCAGATAATGTCAACCCAATGAATACCGCTTAAACTATCTCCAACCAATAGCCAAATGGACCCAGATACTTTCAATGCCGTGGTCATCGCGGCATCAGATTGAAATACGGCCTGCGGTTCACCAAAACCTGCCCACCACAGCCGTAGCAAACCGGTCTAGGGCGCTGTGGACCTTGCGGACAGACTCGCTGAGCACCGCCAAAGCGGTACAGTCCGCCCCCATGCCTACTCTAAAAATCGTTGATTGAGCTTTTGGCAAAACTGGGGTCGTCCTTGTATGGAAACGGATTCTAAGGGACTGCGGAAGAGCTGGGACAGGGACTGGATGGGCATTTGTCGTCGCCGAGGTATTCTTCACACTCTTTGTCCGAGAGGTTACGGGTAACCCGGGCGCATCCCCAAGTCACCAGATCCTCGGTTTTCAGGGGTAACAAGTAGAAGTTCATGTCTTCACTGGCAGCTGCGATCCAATTTCCATCGCGGCTGAGCGCAACGTCGTTGACTTTTTGGGTGCGTACCGGTACCGGTATCGATTTAAATTCCTTGCCAGTTGAGGAATCCCAAATTTTGACCTCACTGCCAGTTTTCCCGATCGTCACAATATTTCGACCGTCGGGTGTGAATTGGGCTATGCTGGCGATTGGACGGTCTCTGCCCGGCAGTGGCGTGGCGACATCCTTGCAGGCAATCTGATTGGGCGATTCGCTCTCGGTGGGCTCATTGAGGTATCGCTTCCACTCATGCACGACGAGGATTTCGGGTGTACCCGTTGCCATCACCAGATCCTTGCCATCGGGGCTGCTGAAATTGACATCGAGTAGTTTACGCCCCTTGGGGCGGCTACAGACACTCGCGACGAGCGTGCCGGTGGGAATTTCCCAGATCTTCATTTGTCCGTCCCAGCCTGACGAGGCGAGATATTTACCGTCCGGGCTGAACGCGACGGCACTTACCTGGTTGTCGTGTCGTCCGGCGAACTGGAGATTACCGGTTGCGACTTCCCAGACGGCAGCATTGTAGTTGGCGCTGCCTGTCGCCAACCACTTCCCATTGGCACTGTAGGCGAGGTCGTAAATTTTGTCGTAGCCATACTTTGCGTCCTTATATTGAAGCTTTTGCACAACCTTGCCTGTCGACAAATCCCAGATCTGCGCTGTCTTATCGACACTGGCCGATGCCAGGAACTTGTTGTCGGGACTGAACGCTAGCTTCTGTATGCGATCTTTGTGGCCGAGGAGGGTCGTGACAAGTTCCAGGGAGCTGCGTTCCCAAATCTTGATGGTTTTGTCGCTGCTTCCCGTGGCCAGGAATTTGTCGTCCGGACTGAATGCCACTGCAAGGACAGCATCAGAGTGCATCGCGACATTCCATAACTTAGCCTGCTTATCCTGGCCCACCGTTACCAACCAATTACCATCCGGACTGAATGCGAGATCATCGATCGGCAGACTGTGGGCTGAAAGCGACAACAGCAAGCGTCCGCTCTTCGTATCCCATATCTTCGCCGTACCGTCGGCACTGGCGGTGGCAAGCCTTCCCCCATCCGGGGGGCTGAAGGCGAGCTTGCGAAGCTGATCAGTGTGCCCCCAGAAGGTGCCAAGGTGAACCCCGGTTTTTGCATTCCACAGGTTTGCGGTGTTGAATCGATCACCGGTGGCGAGTAGCTGCCCGTTCGGGCTGAAGGCGACCGCATCGACGAGCATCTTCTCATCCTGTTCAGGGACTCCTTCCTTGTCCGTCTGCCAATTAGGCAACGTGTACATTTGAGCGGTGGACTTGATGTCCAATAATTTGCTGACATCCCAAACGGTGGTCATACCCCTCTTGACTTCGCCAACTGCGAGTCGGCTACCGTCAGGGCTGAAGGCGAGGTCGGCTACTCCTTCCCCATTTTTCAGAGGTAACGAGGTGATTCGGTCGCCTGTTTCAAGATTCCAAAAAATGACACTACCATTCTCCAAGTTTGCGGTTGTGAGCAAGTTTGCCGGTCCGACTGCCATGGCGGATATGGAACCACCGTGCTGAATGGGCTTGGAGAGCATTTTTTCGTCGCCGGTTTGAATTTCCCATAAATGTACGTTTCCATCATCGTCGCCAGCAACAAGCCGATTACCGTCAACGGTGAAGCTAATATCGTTGATATCGTTGGCATGCTCCATGGGTTTGGCGGTCGTTTTTTGGCCCGTCTTCGCATCCCATAGATGCAATTGCTTACCACTGGCGGTCGCCAGCAGCTGTCCATCCGGGCTGACGGCAACCGCGTGGACTTTATAATCATTGGGCTTAATACTCCACTTCATTCGGTTAGTGAGCGCGCGAATCAATGCGGTCTCGCCTCGCGGCTGCTGAGCGGACTGCGCATCAGAATTATATCCGGACCTTGCCAGATTCACCGCCTGCAAGGCAAGCAAGGCGCTGAGTTGCCAATCCCTCTCGCGTGTCGCAAAACTACTGCCGACTGCCGCGAACGCCATCGCCCGATTCTTTTGAGAAAAGGCATAGTGAGCAATAAACGCCGCAATGAAGAAGGCTGCCCCGAGGCAGCAGATCAACACGATGAGACGCCGATTGTTCTTCTCTTTCTCTCGTACCCGGGCTTCGGCCTCGTCAGCCTTCTGCTTTAATTTGACCCGCTGCCGCTCGCCAATATACCTTGCCCGCCAGGAAAGTAGCCCCGGTGCCAGCACATCATGATAGATTTCGTAACTCGTTGCGTTCGGCTGCTCGGCCGATTGCGCAACCGTTCTCAGGATGCGGTTGCGGGACAGGGTCTCCAACACCTCCGTCACCTTCGGAGCGAGCGGCTCTGCCCAGCGTTCAAGATCATCACGACTGCAGGCCACCTTGCTTCCTGTCGGCGTGATGAGGCGGTCGAAAAAGCTGGCGCAAACGGCTTGACTAAGCTCGTCTAGCCGCTCCATGACATCGTCCAGATGCTTCCGAACTATCTCCTCGGCTCCGCCGAGTTTGTTCAAGGTTGCCAGACGAAGCTCTCTGGAAACCCTATTGATTTCCTCAGCCCATAGGCGAGTCATAACCAGTTGCAGGAACGGCGCTTCGACCAAATGTTCTTCTTCCTTCGAGGCGCCGCTGCCACCGTGTCGTCCCACGGATACCCGACCGATCCGGACCTGGTCTATGAGTTCGGTAACTAGGCGGTCCTCAATGCTGACGGGTGGCACGTCGGCAGCAGCATACTTGCGATTCCACGCATCGAGTGGGCGGCGAATCGCCTCATCGGCACCGGTTTCGTCAAGATGTTTCAGTATAAGCCGATTGCTCAGCAGATTTGGAATGCGCTCACGGAATCGGTCCAGCTTCCATAAACTGTCTTCCCGAAGCGCGATTAAGAAGCCGGCACATACATCCTCTCGATTGATGGCGCGGGCAAACTGGGCCTCGAACGACGCGGGGTCCGATGATTTCGGATGGTAAAGGAAATATTCTTCGAACTGGTCGAAGAGGACCAGGATCGTGTCATGGGCGGCCTCAACGCAGGCCCGTAGGATCTCATCCAACGGCAAGTTCTCTGCCGGCTTCGGTTGCCCGGTATCCTCCTTCCATACCGCATCGATGCAGGCGCGGGCGAGGTTTACCTGAAAATCCGGGCTGACCCATTCTCGAAACATGACAACGGGTGTCCTCCGTTGCTCGCGGCGAAGATAAGGTATGACGCCTCCCATGAGCAAGGAACTCTTACCCACACCACTCGTGCCGTACAGAATGGTGAGCTGCGAAGAGAGTAGGTTGGCACTGATGATCCGTTGATCTCTGTCCCGCCCGAAGAAAAATTCGCAATCGACCTCATTGAATGGTTGCAGGCCGACATAGGGACAAGGTGGGAATTCATCTGACTGACTCATCACCGTGGCTCCATCTTAGCGCGCAGTTTTTCGACAAACGCGTCGATGCCGACTTCATAGGGATGAACGGCTCGCTTGCTCCAGAGCTTTTCTTCCAGTTCGGTTAATTCGTCCTCGATGGCCCAACACTGAATTTCCTCTTCCTCATCGACGATTGCGGGCCTCGCAAAATAACGGCTCAATCCCCTGAAAACAACGCGTAATGCCCAATCCCGAAGGCTGTATCCAATGAACAATAGACTGCGATCGTGAAAGTGGGCGGAAAAAAGGGACGGGATTGCCGATTTGCTGGAAAGATGGGACAGAAAATCGACATGGTCTTCTTCAGTGATGACGAAACTGTCCCAATCCTCGCTAGTCGAAAACGAGCCATACATCTTGAAAATCACTGATGTCTTTGTGAGGTCGATATCCAAATCGTTGGGCGCCTGCGTTTCGGGTTCCACTGTGCCGTGTGGCCACCATAAGATGGCATTGGCGAGATCTTTTCGGTCGGCGGGATACACGACCAGGTCGTAGGCCCTATTTGCGGCGCGAAAGGCCTGTTCGATTTCGGTATCGTAATTGGTGGTGACGATCAGTAAGGGAGCAGGAATCTCGGCAAGAAAGCGGTATAAAGGCGAAATCTGTACGTTTGACAATAGATTCGTACAAAGGATTTGTCGCAGCCTCTCTCGCAAAGTAGCACGAGTATAAAAAGTTTCGTAGTAGGAAGACACTTCTGCCAGATCATCCCTATTACTGGAGGGGAAAGCGATTTCGTCAGCTAGCAAATGTGACAATTCGATGCCACTTGGCAGAAATATGGGAGCCGCCGGGTCCCAAGCCACATTTGGTGGGCGGCCCGACGAGCTTGCACCTGCACCAATAAATGGGACGACACGCCCCTGCGTCAACGCTTTGCAGATGAAACCATAGGGTGGAGGTACCTTAGCTCTTTGGGCGCTGGGTTCCGGCGTTTGCTGAGCAAGGAGCTGTTCGATGAACGCTCGGAGATCGAGTCTTAACCGGTCGCGAAATGTCTGCGGAGTTTCGTATTCAGCGTAACCGCCCTTCAGCGAACCATCGGGGTTACGAAAACGAGCAAAAAATTCGTTGACCCGCCGGCGCTGTTGCAGTTTCTCGTCTGCATCGGGATTGTCGGGATCCAGCTCCAGCTTTGTCTTTCGCCAATAGACGAGAGTATGGGGCGGCGACTTTGAGGTTATCGCTTCCTCGTACTCGTATTCGGTACCGGAAAGGTACCGACTGCCATCGACTTTTAAGTAAGTATCGGGGAGCGGCGTGCCCATTCGCGACCAAAGGATGACGATTACAACATCGCATTCCGATGGTTTGGCGAGACCACAGTTGACCGCCTCTTGTGGAGTTAACGTCGCTGACATTGTAACTGGCGAGTTCGGGTCGTCCCAGCATACGACCTCGCAAGTGATCCTTTCTCGTAGGAAGGGGTCTTTGGGCAACTCCTGCTCAATCACTTGTTGTGCGAATGTCCGCTCGTCAGCAACGTCCCCTGGCGATGACAGGAAGAATCGGAGATGTATTCTACGGTTCGCGCTCATTTGTCAGCCCCATCGATGATCTTTCTTTTTCCCGTTTTCGCCAAAGTTCAACTTCCGTTATAATTTCAAGCCTGCGGGCTTCAACGATCTGAATGATTGTTGAAAGTGGCATCGCGTTTTTGGTGATATCTCGTCAGAATCCGTTTTTCCTCCGGCGTTTCTACTTACCAGGCCGTGGATAGATGTAGGATTTAGCCGGCAGCCTGCATCGCAAACTTTCACTCCTGTAGGCCGCCATCCTAATAAGTTTTTATCATTGTCCACATAGTTTATAGACCAGAAAACAGGAATAGACAACAATACCCTGAAAGCTTTGATTTCTATAAGGGATAACATGAATTTTGAGAGTGCTATCTGAATATGGATGACACCGACGCCTTAACTTACCGTCGATTTATCCTAGCATTATGGATCAGTTTTCATAAAAAATCGTGTATGGCTTCTTTATACAAAGATTAGCTGCGAAAAATGCATCAATGAACCAAATGTTCTCTTTTGAATGATATATTGAGCGGATCCCATTTAATCAACTGTCCGCTTTCAGCTGATATATTGTCGTTCGGAAATATGGGGCGATTGGCTCCTCAGGGTCGCTATGTGTAGATTAACATAGTAGCCCCTATGTGTAGTTCGAAACTATGTGTATATGCAGTTTTACCCCTGATGTCCGCCCTTGAGAGTTATCACTTGGGGCGAACCTCAACTACACATAATTTCAAGGCTTAAAGTAGTAGCATCAACCGGCCATCAGTTAGCTAACATAAGCCCAATGTTGATTCCGCCTCATTTGATGCGTATTGGTAACCATGAAATCCCAAGGAAGGGTGCCAAATAGCCAACTGATAGACTGGCGCCGGACGTGATTTACTAGAGTTCCTGAAGGCACTGAATTTATTACTTCAGGACACCGACAAAACTATGTGAAGCTCAGGGCCACTCATATTGGCCATAACCAAGGCGCATTACACCTTTCATCCA
>Ga0316622_100000155_pt1 | contig 34298 bp, 39 predicted proteins | sample OWC_Aug_OW2_C1_D_FD_207646 | JGI IMG/M metagenome (GOLD analysis project Ga0316622, IMG submission 207646) | Wetland soil microbial communities from Old Woman Creek delta, Ohio, United States - OWC_Aug_OW2_C1_D5_C | ecosystem: Environmental > Terrestrial > Soil > Wetlands | place: USA: Ohio... | reverse complement strand
AGCGGCCTACCAGCGGTCTGCGCTGATGGTAAAGGAGATCGCCGAGACAGCCCGGCAAGCTATAGACGAGCAGCTTCGCAAGACGGTGTACGGCCAGCAGAAGACCCTGGACGCCAGGCGGAACATCGTCAGGTACTGTGACATCCCGGAGAGAGCGACCGACAGGTTCGGCCCGCTCGCTTACCAGGCTGCGCGGATCGTCCACACGGAGCTTGCGAACACCTACGAGCTTGCCTCGCAAGCAGCCCAGGGAGAAACGGTGCGCCAGCTTCCCCTGGAACCGTGGCAGAAGATCTGGCTGCACTCGGGTCAGAGCGTGGCTGGCGGGGCACGACCGGCGCACGCCGCACTGCATGGCACTGCGGTCGGTAAGGACGAGTTCTTCAACGTGAACGGCTATCCCGCCATGGGACCGCACGATCCCAACCTGCCCGCCTCGGAGATCATCTTCTGTCGCTGTACCAGCATCCTGTGGAATCCCCTGTGGGGTCCATATAGCCCTATGTGGCCCCCGAACAGTGATATGGATAAAGAGGCTCGCGGGATCACTCCCCAGCCGAAGCCGAAGCCTGCGATTGCTCCCATGGCAGAAGCCGTAACCCGAGACAAGAGGGGCAGATTCAAGCAAGGCGCGACCGAGGCCGGGCTTCTCACGGAACTGGGGCGACGGGGCTTTGCGGTCGAGGTCGTGAGCCATGGCAAGACCGACATCACCCCGGTTCTGCGGGGACTGATAGAAGCGTCGTCAACCGGGGCGCTCCCTGTCTTTGGCACGCGGTACATCGTGAGCGGCGCGGAGAGCCCGTTCAAGGGCATGTTCAAGCCGAAGCAGGAGACCGAGAGCGGCGAGCCCGAGATTACACTCTACGCAGCCAATACACGCGCCACTGCGGTCGAAGACCTGGGCAAGAGCTACCACGTCTCGATGGCTTACAAGGATGACTGGGCGGGGTGTGCGACCCATGAGGCAGGGCACGAGTTGGAGGCGGACACGGGCCGCAGTGGACTGGACGGTCTCGCTCCTGCGGCGCAGAAGGCGGCGGGCAAGGTGAGCGGATACGGTAGCGGCTGGTCGCCAACAGAGACGGTCGCAGAGGCGTATGCCGCGTACTGGCACCCGGACTTCGAGAAGACCTACGCACCTGACGTCCAGGCGGCCATCGTGCAGGTAGTAGAGAAGAACCTTCGCGTCACCAAGCCCTCGCGGCATGCCGTTGAGGAAGCCTACAAAGCACCTCGTGGGGCACGGGGAAGGTTCGTTTCGACCGGCGCCACCAAGGGGGCGCATGTACTGGCGGGCGCTCCGGCCGAGGACTCCATGACGATGTTCTGCAAGAACGGGGTCTGGGAGCCAGGCAGGCAGAGGCTGCACGACGACATAGTCTCGCGAGCGTGCGCGGGCGTGGGCAGGTCCGCGAGGCCCACGGTCTACATGACGGGCGGCGGAACGGCTTCCGGGAAGTCCTCGCTTCTAGGACGGTTCCCCAAGGACGTGGTCAAGGTCGACGCGGACGCCATCAAGGCCCAGCTACCGGAGTACGCTCCTGGGGTCGCGGCTGGAGAATCGTGGATCGCAACCCACCTTCACGAGGAATCGTCTGTCGTGTCGAAGGACACGATGAAGGCTGGTATGGCGCAGGGATCTGACGTCGTGTACGACTCGACCGGCGACAGTTCGCCCGAGAAGCTGGGGGCCAAGGTCGTCGCTCTTCGCTCTGCTGGATACCGAGTGGTTGCTGACTACGCGGTCGTATCGGCCGAAACGGCAATCAAGAGGGCGGATTCTCGCGGGGCCCAGACCGGGAGATACGTTCCGCACGAGGTCGTACGAGCGTCTCACGACATGGTTGGCGCCTGCATACGCGACGCTCTCGCCAAGGGGGCGTTCGATGAACTCAGGGTGTTCGACACGTCCGGGGCGTCGCCTTCTCTGATGGCGGAGCAGATCGGCGGGGTCTTGACGGTCCACGACCAAGCGCGGTGGTCCGCCTTCCTGGCAGGAGAACTGTGATGCTGACCGAAGCGCGCATGCTCAAGATCCAGATAGACCTGACGCACAATGCGCCTGCGGTCGGGTACACCGACGAGGAACTGGCGTTCCGCGAGGGGGTCGAAACCTGGATGAAGACCCTGCCAGCGGGCGCGATTCTCGACGTGCCAGCAACTATCGACGGGCTGCCCGATCCGGGCGACATCACGGAAGCCTACAAACCGCCGCACGGAGCAAGGGGGCGCTTCGCGTCTACCGGCGGAGTGGCTGCCCCGACCAGGAAGAAAGCAGGGGCTGCGGTCGATGACACCGACAACTCCGAATTGGCCAACCGAGGTGCGGCCGGGGGGAACACGGCGATGATCGGGCTGGCCAACCAAACCGACGTGGCGCTCTACAAAGGCGTTGAAGAGATAGAGCGGGTGTATCGGATAAAGCGCGGAGGCGACAGCCAGGCTTTCGAGTTCACTCAGGCCGAAGCCCTCAAGGATGCCGTGGTGACGGATCTGGCGGCGCGCACGGGTTTGGGCTACGACTTGACAAACAACCTGGTGAAACAGTGGGCGTTCTCCGCCAATGACGAGGACATCAGGAGCCTGTCCCTGCAGGAGGACGCGGCGAAGGAGTTCGGACTGGAGATGTCGCCGTGGCAGACAGCGAAGATCAAAGAGAGAAACGCCCAGTCCGACGCCTTTGTGGCGGAGCAAAGAGCGGCGCACGAGCGGGATTTTCGGTACATCAAGGGTGATATGGCGGAGGTGATAAGGAAAGGGCCTGTGGAACAGGACGATCTGACGATGGGCGAGGGAGGGGGCGTGTACACAGCCTACCAGAACGCTATGCAGGGCCTGGTGCTTCACGGTCGCCTCGTGGTCGACAAGCCATCGGGATGGCGGGATGGGGGCGTCATGGGCGTGAACAGGATTGCCAGCGAGGATGCGATTCATATAGAAGATTCCCCGGAGGCGAGTGGTCCCCTCGCAAATCCGGTAAACAGGCAGAAGATTCGAGATGCCGTTGCTGCCTGGACGGAGGTTTCTGACGACGACATCAAACGGTATGGCTCGAACACCGGATTCGGTGGGATGGCGCCTCTGGCGAGCAGCGCGACCCAGCGGAAGTTCCTGCGGGCGCAGTACGAAGCGACCCAGGAGTTTCTGGCTGCTCACGGAATCAAGGAGGTGGCTGTCTTTCGCGGGGCTGATGGTGTAAAGCACCCGAAGGGGACTCGGGTTGACACGCAGGTGAATCCCATGGAGTCAACAACAACCGATGCGGACACAGCCCGTGCCTTTGGAGACTGTCATCTAGCGACAATGGTGCCTGCCTCTCGCGTGTTCTCGACCTATCGCACGGGGGTGGGTTGCAACAGTGAATCCGAAATCGTCCTGCTGGGCCTGCCGAAAGGGAAGAAGCGGAGATGGTGGGTGTTCGACTAGACCAAGAGGGCGAGCCTGCGGTCGTGGAACTGGACCTGACCTCGGGGGACAATGCCGATTGGCTGCACATTGTCGCCAGGACGAGCATGGACGAGGACATCAAGATCCACGAGATCTTGGCGAGAAGGCGCCAGGGTGAACCCAAACCTTCCGAGTGACGTGCGTCGCCAGAAGCCTGCGCGATCATGGAATCCACTGAAGCCAGTGCGCTGTCGGTGCTGTCATGCTGTCATTGGATACGTGCGCCAGGACGGGTCCGGGGTGTGGTACTGTCGCCGTTGTCGTGTGGACACGGCGATTCCGTGGCCTACGGACTTGACATCCAGAGGAAAACTGGTAGACTGACCATCGTAATCACGGGATTCGGGCCGAAGACACGCTAAGGCGTGCTTGCCCCTCTCGCCGGGGGAGTCGAGGCCGCGACCAGCTTACGGGCTGGCCAGCGGCCTTTTCGTTTGCCTGGGAGGCGTCATGTGACTGTCAGCACGAATCTCTACGAGGCATTGGATTACCTCGCGACTCTCCGCGAGGCTGGCCGAGTTCTGAGCAGCACGAACCTGGAGTTGGTCCAGAAGATCGGGAAGCTCGCTGCGGCAGCCTCGCACCACCCGGCAAGCTCGGAGATCCAGCAGATCGTGGCAGAGCTTGTGAGTCGCGCCGCCAGAGAGATGGAAGAGGCGGAGATCCAGGAGGCGCCCCCTTGGAAGGTTGTCCCGAAAGGGGGCGAGTTCTGCGTCGTCAAGTCGGAGGACGGGTCGGAGGTGAAGTGCTTCCCGACCGAGGAAGAGGCGCAGGCGCAGATGAAAGCCCTCTACGCCAACGTCAAGGAGGGTCTGGAAGAGGCCCCGCCCAACAAGTGCAGGCGTTGCGGTGCTGGGATTCTTCCGGCGGACAAGGTCTGCCCCAAGTGTGGCTGGAAAGAAGGCGACCCGGTCAAGGAGGAAGAGAAGTCCGACGCCGGGCTGGTCGCCAAGCCGAAGAAGAAGGTGACGGAAGGCGTTCTCTTCAGCGAGACACATGGGCGGATCCGCGAAGCGTCCAAGGCCAAGGAAGGGAAGGTCTGGGACATCGACGTGATCCGCAGCGGGAAGTCCATCGTCGGGCGGTACTGGCCACCCGAGCTTCTGTCGAGCAAGGGGTTTCTCGGCATGCTCGAAGGGGCGGACGTCTTCGAGGACCACCCAGGCTACACCGACAGCGAGCAGTACCCGATCAGGCGCGTCGGTGACCACATCGGGGTGATTCGCTCTCCCAAGGCCCGCCAGGATGGTGATGGTGCGGTCGTGGTCGAGGCCAGGTTCCACGTCATCGACCCGCTCTGGCGAGAGAAGCTCAAGAACGCAGCCGAGGTCGGAGAGATCTCGCGCTATCAGTTCAGCATCAACGCTGACGGGGACGACTCGCAGGTAGTCGAAGCCGAAGGCGGGAAGGCACAACTTGTGAGTGCTGTCTACGCGGTCGAGTCCGTGGACCTCGTAACTCACGCTTCTGCAGGCGGGAGAATCCGCGCCATGCGGGAATCGGATCAAACAGCGAAGGAGCGCGACATGAACGAAGACGAACTCGCCGCGAAGATCGAGGCAGCGGTAGAGGCCGCCCTGGCGCGGACGCACACGACGGAAGCTGTGGACGCGCCGCTTGATGGTGACGAGGAGATCGAGGAGTCGGGGGTCGCCGAGGCCAACGAGGCAGACGAACTCTTCGCCAAGCTCCGGGATCTGACAGCGCGGCTCGAAGAGCGAGAGCGTGCTGCCACCAACGCCACGGTGATCGAAGAGGCGATGAAGGCCTCGGGTCTCACCGGAGTCATTCGCGAGAGCGCCCAGCGGCGCCTGCAAGAGGCCGCAACCCGTCGTTCTCTGGAGGAAGCTGACGTCACGGCGATCATGGGCGAGTACCGTGGCCTGGCAGCGGCCTACGCGCAGCGCCCGCCCGTGGGCATGGGTCGGGTCGAGGGGTTCGTCGACAGGGCGGACAACTACGAGCTTCGCTTCAGAGCGATGCTCACCCCGGCCAACCACATCAACCCCGTCAAGGACGCGGAGGGGCATGTGGTCGAGCCGTTCCACTCGCTCCGTGAGGCGTACTGCGTCTGGAATCCCAGCGCCAACCCATTCGCAGCCGAGACCGTCGAGGCGTGCATGGACGAGCTTCACGGCGCGAAGTATTCCAGCACGCGCCATCACAAGAAGATCCGCGAGTCCCTGACGACCGCTCAGTGGGGCGAGGTCGTGGCGGACAATATGTACATGTCGCTGATGAAGTCGTACAGCGACCTGCCGTACGACGACTGGCGCAAGGTGGTCAGCGAGATCGAGTCCGTGGCGGACTTCCGCACTCGCTACTTCCTGCGGATCGGCGGGTACGGCAACTTGCCTGCCGTGGCGGAAGGGGCAGCCTACCAGCCCGCGACCTCCCCGACAGACGAGCACACGACCTACTCGATCAGCAAGCGGGGCATGCTGGAGCAGTCGATCACGCTGGAGATGATCGCAGACGACCAGATCGGCGCTCTGGCGCGCATTCCAACGGCTCTGGCGCGCTCTGCGAAGCGCACCCTCTACAACTTCGTGATGGACCTCATCACGACGGACAACCCGACGCTCCACTACGACTCGGTCGTTCTGTACACGGCTGGCACCTCGCACTACAACGCTGACACGGTCGCCCTGAGCATCCTCGGGGTGGAGACCGCCGAGCAGTTGATGGCGGACCAGACAGCGTACAACGAGTCGCTGGAGATCCTGGGCGACCGCAACCGGCCGAAGTACATCATCGTCCCGAGGGAGTTGAAGTCGCGGGCCCTGAGGATCCTCGATCCGAGCGACGCCTTCGCCCCGAACCTCGCGGCTGTTGCGGACGCGGACATTGGACGCGACCCGCACCAGTACAAGGGGTCGGGCATGGAGGTCATCGTCTACGACAAGCTCACGAACGCGAAGGACTGGTGGACTGTCGGGGATCCCAGCCTGGTCCCGACCGTGGTCATCGGCTTTTTCGGTGGTCGTCAGGAGCCCGAGATGTTCATGCAGGACGACCCTGCGAGTGGTCTGGGCTTCAACAACGACACGCAGGCAATCAAGATCCGCCACATCTACGGCGGGTCGGTCCTTGACCACAGGTCGTTCACGTACCACGATGTCGCATAAGGGAGGGGCGTCATGGCAGTAACTGTCGTTGGTGCCCTTGCGGGCAATCAAATCAACGAGTTCGTTCGCAGCAAGCCGGGTTACTGCATGGCGAACGTACGGACTCGTACCCATCTCGCGGTGACAGCCACGGACTACATCGGGAACTGGATGGCTCCGCACCCCGTGAAGCTGCTGGCGTCCTACTTCGTGCCCGACGACGCGGTCGTTGGGGACAATACGGACACGACGTTCCTGAACGTGGTCGATGTCGGTATCGCGGCGGGGACCACGGAACTGTCTTCCCTGGAACTGCTCACGGGCTTCGATCTAACGGCCAACGCAAAGAACGACCTTTCGGCTGGCGTCGGATACGCGACGGAGTTGCAGGCCGGGGACGTTCTGGCTCTGCAGGCCGAGAAGTCGAACGCAGGCGTCCTGATCCCTGCTGGGAACTGGATCATCGTCTACCAGAACAACTAGGAGGTCGTCATGGCAGTAACCGTCGTTGGCGCCCTGGAAGGCGTCCAAATCAATAACTTCGAGGCGTCGGTGCCTGGCCTCCACTACGCCCAGGTCCAGACCCGTGCGAAGGCTGCCGGGTCGGAAGCCACGAAGTACCTGGCGAACTGGGTGGCCCCTTGCGATTGTCGCCTGGTCGAGTCGTACTTCATGCCGCTGGCCGCTGTCTCGGGCGCGGCGACGAACTCGACTCACCTGAACATCGTCGATGTCGGGCTTGCGGGGGTTGGTGTGGTGGAACTCTCGACCCTGGAGCTTCTCAACACCATCAACCTGACCGCGAACGCGAAGAACGCGCTGAACGGTGTGACGGGCTACGCCACGGACCTGTCCGCTGGCGACGTCCTGGCGCTGCAGGGCGAGCTTCTCGGGACCGGGCTGCTTGTCCCCGAGGGCACCTGGGTCATCGTGTACGACAACGTCTAGGAGCAAGGCGAATGGCGCAACAGCAGCGACGCAGGAAGACTGTGGCCGCACCGGCCGCGAAAGCCGTGGAGACGGTTTCCACTGCTGTCGCGGAGGTCAAGGCCGAAGTCAAGCGGTCGGTGGGGCTGACGAACACCGTGTACGCGAAGGAACCGGCTACGGCCAGGTCCGTGCGCGTGCGGTGCGAGGAAGAAACCCCGGAGAACGCGAGCCACTGGTGGATTGCAGCGGGCCTCGGCGGGCAAGTAGTTCCCGCTCTGGCGATCACCTTTCGGCCACCGACCGAGGAAAAGTCGCGAACCGTCTATGTCTATGACGGTGACGGTACGGGGACGTTCAAGTTCATCAAGAACGGCGGTGACACGTCGTTCAAGCACTTCGAGGTGCGAGGGGCGGAGGTGGAATGATGTGTGGACCTACGATTCCCTACACCATCGCGGCATCAGCAAACGTCGGTCCTGCGAATGGAGGCGTCCTTCGGGGCGTCTCCATCACAGGAGGCGCAGACGCGGCCAGCGTAATCATGAAGCAGAACGGGAGCAGTGGAGAGACCCTCCTGAAGCTCTGCGCTGGCATCAACACGACCGCGCCGCACTGGCGCGGAGAACTGGTCTACTCGGGGCAGTTGTATGCCCTAATCACGGGAACGACACCGACCGTTCTAGTGGAGTTGTAGCGTGGTTGCGCCAACTGCCGATCTGGAGCTTGTGAGGCAGAGGCTGCGCGATACCGGAGCGAACTCCACATTCGGTACGGATGTCGACCCAGCCCTGGACACGGCTATCCAGCGGGCTGTCGAGGAGTACGGTAGCGACCGACCTCGCGAGGTCGTGGTAGATCTGACTGGAAACGCCACGTCCTTCTACGATGTCACTGCCCTGACGGGCTGGGTCAATGACGCGAGCAGGGTTCTGAGAGTGGAGTACCCTGCCTCTGCGGTCGGGGCCAACTACACGCCCGAGTTTCTCGATCCGATTGCGGACTGGCAGATCCACAGGGACACGACGAAATACTACCTGTACTTGATCGGCATAACGCCAGCGGTAACCGAGACAATCAGGGTCTGGTTCACGGCCCAGCACACTCTCAGCACGGCGACCGACACTATCCCGACGAAGGACAAGCGGGCCGTTCTGGACCTCGCGGCCTCGTACGCCTGTCTGATGCTCGCCACAGAGGCCGCGCAGTCGGTCGACATGGATGTGCCGAGCGAGGCGACCAACTTCCGGGAGGCGTCAGACCGGCTTCTCTCGATTGCGAAGGCGTGGCGGGCGCAGTACGACGGTCACATGAGCCAGGGGCCCGAGGTGTCGACCAAGGCAGCGGTGGCGATCAGGGACTGGGACATGACGCCGAAGACGAGCCCTCCAACAGTCTGGCTAACCCATCGGGGGCGCAGGTGAACGTCACGGTCACCTGGAAGGAAGTCGTTCCTGTCCTCATGGGCTACCAGGCGGGTAGGCTTGAGTACAAGGTCAACCTGGCCATGCGGGAAGTGGGCGAGATGGTCCTTTCTGTCGCGAAGTCCTACGCGCCTGTGGGCGCGAGCGGGAATCTCAGGGACAGCCACGCCGTGAAGAGGATCCCCGGTGGGGTTGCGGTCGGGCCGAGCGTTCTCTACTCGACGTTCGTCCACGAGGGCAGGAATCCGGGGAAGTGGCCACCTCCGGGCGCCCTGGTCGACTGGCTGAAGTTCAAGGGAGTGGATCTCGGCGAGCCGGGCTGGAGAGGGACCGCATACTACCACGCGGAGTTCAACTTCGCTCGCAGCATCGGGCGCAAGGGAACCAAGGCCCAGCCGTGGCTGAAGAAGGCTCTGGCAGACGCCAGGCCACGGATCCCGGCAATCATAGCCCGGAGGCTGGCCGCGCATGGCTGACACTTACGCGACGCTCACCGGGCTGCGGAACGCGATGCAGGCGTTTGCAGAGGCTGCGGTGACCGTGGGGAACGTCCTGACCCATTACGAGCCGATCCCGAAGAAGAGGGAGTGGCTGGACACGTACATGGTCGAAATCGGTGGCGAAATGGAGCTACGGGGCATGCTCATCTCCCCAAGCTCGCCGTTCCAGGATCCCAAGATCGCTGCGGTCGGGGCGGGGAACCTGAACATCGAGGACACGTACCATTTCGACCTCACGGTGTTCAGGGCAGCGGAATCGTCGGACGACACCGAGCGCCAGGCCGCACTGGAGCGCGCTTGCGACATCGTGGACGCCTTGCGGACGAACTGGAACCTCACGGCTTACAGCGTCAGCGTGTCCAGGGCAATGGCGTCTATTCAGCGGCACGGGTTCGGGATGGTAGGTGGCAGAGGGTGCTGGCTGACCGAGATCAGCGTGTCGTACGTTGTGAACCAAGACTACGCAGTGACATGAGGGAGGGTGACATGGTACAGGTGAAATGCGATCACGCCGGGAAGTACCCGCATTGCGCGGGATGCCCACACGCGCTGCCGCACGCGGCGATCAAGGAGATCTCGACCATGACGCCGGGCCGGGGCCGAACATGCCGCTCGTGGGGGGCGTGCGTGCTGGTAGCGGCGACCGGGCGACGGACTGACCGGGAAGCGGTGGCGAAGGTCCGCTGCCGCAAGGTGCTGGACGTGCCGGGCGGCTGGCAGGGATAGGGAGACATCGTGGCCCGCGAGGTCAACGTCTTTCACTCCGGTTGGCGGGCTACGGGCACCAGCGTTAGCGTGCCGCAGTATGAGTCCACCTACCGACTCGTCTGGGTGGACGATGCCGGTGTGCGGCATGAGGCGAGCAGGCTCGTGCGGTTCCCGAACGTGCTGTCGGGCATCCCGGCACGGCGGCTGCGCGAGTACGTCGATACCATTCTGCTGAACGAGGCGCGGATTCTCGCGGGGATAGACCCTGACCAATGACGACACGATACGTGGGGGTGGGCGGCGACGACGGTAACAGCGGCCTGACGTGGGCGCTGCGGAAGCTCACGCTGAACGGGGTGGAGGACACGCCCGTCGTGGCGGGGGATACGGTGTACGTCGGGCCGGGGACGTACCGCGAACTGCTAACCTGCGACTGGGCTGGCTCGGCGGGGCTGCCGATAACGTACATCGGCGATTATAGCGGCGCGAACACGGATGGCGTGGGCGGCATCGTGCGGATCACGGGCAGCGACGATGATGTCACGGCGACTCGGGCGAACGCTATCGTGGCGGCTGCCGGTAAGCACTACCGCACGTTTCGAGGGTTTGTGCTCGATATGGGCACGTCCCACACCGTCAGCGCAACGGCTTGTACCAACTGGACTATCGCACAATGCGTGGTGACCTGCGCCGGTTCCAATCTCGCGGCTATTTACTGCGCCGGGGCAGGGCAGGCAAGCTGGCTCATCCAGAACTGCTACGTGTGGGGTAGACAAGAAGGTATCCTTTTCACCCACACGGTTGCCGTGGACAACGCTGGGCACGTCGTTGAAAACTGCATCCTCGAGGTAGCGAGCGGGTCGAGCTACGCGGCATTGTATATCCTGAGAGTTGGCGGCGGCACCGTAAGAAACTGCCTTTTCCGCAACTGCTACAACTGCATCCGGGTCAGCACGCTCACCGCCGGGCAGATTGTGACCGTCAACAACTGCCTGTTCTATGGCGGGCCGGGTACGGCGCTGATTGCGACGACACTCGGAGAGCTTGTCGAGGACTACAACGACATCTATGCCGTGACTGCCCGCAGCAACGTTGACACAGGCGCGAACTCGTCCAGTGCGCCGTTGTTCTTCGACGCTCGATGGTTCTTTGAAGCCGTTGCCGGGACGAAGCTCCTATCGTTCTTTGACGTTGCGAGCTACTGGGCTCTCCTGAATACGGCCGGGACGTCACCGACGACGACCGACCTACGAGGCACGTCTGTTCAGGGCGCCCAGCGGGAATGGGGGCCGTTGGAATACGATACGGCCGTACTGGCGAAGTGCGGCGCCAGCGGCGGGACCGTGAACCATCTGACCGGGAAGGTCGGAGGGTAGCGTGAACTATCTCGGGGACTTCGCGGTCGGGGCCAAGGTGTACGTGCCGTTCCATACGTTCGACAGCAACGGCGCAAGTATCACGATCACCGGCTTGGCGGTGACGGACATCGAGGTCTACAAGGACGGGCTCGCCACGCAGCGGGCGAGTGACGCCGGGTATGCGCTGCTCGACACGGATGGGATTGACTTCGACGGGCTGACGGGTATCCACGGGTTCAGCATCGACCTAGCCGATAACACGGACGCCGGGTTCTACGCGAGCGGGCACGACTACTGGGTGGTGGTGTCGAGCATCACCTGCGACACGCGGACGATCAGCTTCGTAGCGGCGACATTCAGCATCGAGAACCGCAGCGCATCGCTGAGGCTGGGCGCCCCGGCCGGGGCGAGCGTGAGCGCGGACATCCTGAACGTCGCTGACGCGGTTTGGGACGAGGTATTGACTGGCGCCACGCACAACGTGGCATCTTCGGCCGGTAGAAGGCTGCGCCAACTCGCATCGAGCATCATCTTCGATGGCACTGTCGCTACGGTCGGAACGAACTACATCACCTTCGCAGGTGGCGCCAGTGCGACCCAGAACGCATATCGCGGCGACATGGTCGTGGTCATGTCCGGCGTTGGCCTCGGCCAGACGCGAACCATCGTCGAGTACACCGGGGCCAGCGTCAAGGCATACGTTGACAAACCATGGGACGTTGCGCCCGGCATCGGGGACGAGGTGATGGTCCTCGCTGCGGCACAGGAGTTGGTTGCTGCGTTCGGCACGGTGGTCAGTGCGACCGGGACCGGGGTGCGCTTTGCGGCGGACGCTTCGAGCACCAACAACATGTATCGCTACAGCATCGTTGTCGTGACCAGCGTAGCGGGTGTGAATGACACGCAGGCGCGACTCATCACGAGCTACGACGGTGCGACCCAAACCGCAACCGTCTTCCCTGCCTGGACAGCCACGCCTGCGGCCGGGGCGACTTACAAGGTCATGCCCCTTGGACTGGCGACCATCGACGAGGTCTCCGTGAACGCTCTCGTGGCAGCCATGATCGCTGGCGTGGCGGACGGAGCCTACGATCTGCAGGAGATGATGCGGATCATCTTCGCCTTCGCTTCCGGCAAGGCGGACGGAGGCGGTACGGCAACGGTTCACTTCCGAGACTCGGCCGATAGCAAGAACCGGATCACCGAGACCGTGGACGCCAGCGGCAATCGTACTGCCGTGGTACTGGACGCGAGCTAATGGCGATCTCTCTACCGACCCGAGGGCTGCCGCTGCGGTCGTGGCCAACGCGGAGCATTCCCCTTGCGCTCGCGCTGGCCTCGCAGGGGATCAACGTGCTGCGGGCGACGATCACGGCGCGCAGATACGCCTGTGTCGAGACAGTGGGGAGATGGTCAGCCACGGAGGTGCCGGGCCGATACAAGGAAGTCGAAGTACCTGGTCGCTACACCGTGACCGAAGACGTGCTGGGAGAGGTCTGATGGCAAAGTTCAAGATGTACCAAGGGGAAGACTGTGTCATCGTGTTCTCCGGCATTCTGGACGAAGACCTCGCGGCGCCAAGCTCCAGTCTGGCGTCAGCGGTGATGACCATCGTGGACAGCGTCGACACTCCGGTCAAGACCCTGGTTCCCACTACGGCTACGATTACCGACGCTGCGAAGTGGGAGTTCTGGATCAAGATCGCGCATGGGGATGTTGGAACGTTCGTGGCGACAGACGCGGGCCTGACGGTCTTCTACACCGTGAAGTGTACTGCCGCTGACGGGACCATAATCTACTTGCCGGTCGACTCGTCAGCGGATCCCGAGCACGGGGAGATCACCATCATCAAGCCGTGCGTGGTGCCGTAGGGGCAGCGACAATGGCTATCGTCAGAGACAAGGTTCTCCCTGCCGGGACGCGGATTGTGCTCGCGTTGCAGGACATGGTGCTGTGGCGAGGGACGCTCTACGTTCCCCAGTCCTTTGTGACGTCCACGTCCCCGAACGGGACTTTCGTACTGGAGATCCCGCCAGGGCGATACCGATTCAGTATCGGCCAGTTGACCGGCGACGTTGTGATACCGGACGAGGCGGTGAGACTCCAGGATCTGCTGCAGCCGGAGGTGCCAAGTGCCTAATGTCAACGCGACGGTCACGGTCTCTGACGCTGCGGTCGCTACCGTGACGCTATCCGACGCTGCCGTGGCGACCGTGACGCTATCCGACGTGGAGACCCCCGATGGCTAACGGAGGGACTTACGATGAGGGGGAGACCGTCAGGCTGGGGGCGATCTTCAAGGTTGGCCTCGTCAACACGGACCCGACGACCGTCACCTTGCGGGTCAAGAACCCTGCCGGGACGATAACGGTCAGCACCTACGGCGGAGTCGCGCCGCTCGACGTTCTGAAGTCAGCGACAGGGATTTACTACAAGGACGTTCTCATGAACGTCGAGGGGACGTGGTGGTATCGGTGCGAAGGGACGGGCACCGCAGCGGGCGCAGCGGAGGCATTCGTGAAGGTGAAGGCGAGCAGGATCATATGAACACCGTGGCGGTCGTTGTACCGACAATCGGAAGGCGCAGCCTGGCTCATACCCTGGCGAGCATCATTACCGCTGGCGTTAGGCCGGAGGACGAGGTGCTCGTGGTGGCGGACGGGAAGCGAGAGTTGGCGGAGGTGATTGTGGGATCCTGCTCGCTCCCGTGTGCTGTCTGGTATCACGAACTCGTACCTGCGGTCGGGGGCTTCGGCGGAGAGCCCCGGAACTGGGCCATGAAGAAGGCGCGGGCAGACTGGATCCTGTTCCTGGACGACGACGATGCGTTCACAGATGGCGCAATCACATACATCCGGGAGTTCGTGGAGAAGCACGTCCTCCACGTTTTCAGAACCATGCGAGATGGCGCGGTTCTGTGGGACTCCCCGGTGATGAGTTCGGGGAACGTCGGGACACCGATGTATGCGATCCCCAACGAGAAGCCGCTGCCTCACTGGGGCGGGGGGTACACGGCGGACTACGATTGGGGGCTGGCGTGCGTCAAGAAGTTCGGCGAGCCGGTCTTCGATACGAGAGTGATCTCAACCGGAATCACGAGTCATGGAGGGAACCGAGACATGGAAGTCACCTACTGCAGCATCTGCAACTGCGTCCTCCTGAAGGCGGGCGCGTACTTCAACGAGACCGGGCAGGCGTTCTGCACCGAGCACGCCCCGAAGGGGGCGAAGCTGCTGGTCGCGGCTGCTGACGCGGGCTGGACGCAGACGAGGAAGGAACCCGAGCCTGCGGTCGAGAAGGTGGAGGAACTGCCGTTCAGCGAGCCCCCTGAAGAGCCGAAGGGGCGTGATCGACGGTGAGAATCGTAGTTGTCCATCCCGGCCACGACCACTCGACCAACGACGTCTATCGCGGGTTGGTTGATGGCTTGGTCTGCGCGGGCCACCGAGTCAGACGATACGACATGGGGGTCGAGATAGGGCTCGCCCAGGCAGCGGCTGATGAGGCTTGGAGGGAAGCGCATTACCTGGCGGACCTGAAGCCCTCCGCGTCCGGGATCCTGTGGCGTGCCGGGGCCAACATCTACGGCACCTGCCTGCTGCATGGTGCCGATGCGGTCGTGATCGTCTGTGGGCAGGCGTGGCACCCGCAGCACACGATCCTGTTGCGTCGGGCGCAGATGAAGGTCGGGATCTTGATGACCGAGAGTCCCTACATGGATGTCTCGATGGCGGACAACCTCGCGCTGGCGGACATCGTCTGGACCAACGAGAGGGTCAGCGTCCAGCGGCTGCACGACCTGTTCGAGATGAAGGGACAGAACACGCCGGTTCGGTATCTGCGCCATGCGTACCATCCGAGGTGGCACCGCCCCCTGTCTTCCGCGCCGGACCCGAAGTGGGATGTCCCGGATCACGATGTTCTCTTCGTGGGGACAGGGTTTCAAGAGAGGGTCGATCTTCTTCGTGCGTGTGACTGGACGGGGATCGACCTGGCCCTGTACGGACACTGGTCGATCTTGCGAATGCCGAGGCTTATGCGCCTGCAGGTCGCAACGGCGACGATGAGGCGAATCAGGCTCCTGGGGCTTCTGGCAAGATTCCCCTGGACCGGCACGGATCCCTTGTGGAGGTACATCAAGGGGTGGGTCAGCGGAAGGACTCGGACTACCGATCTCTACAGGCACGCCAAGATCAACATCAATCTATTCCGCTCGTCCGCGAAATACTGGACGACATCCTCGCGGGTGCTTGTGGGGGAAAGCATGGGGCCACGCTGTTATGAGCTTGCGGCGTGCGGCGCCTTCATGATAAGTGAATACCGGCCCGAGATTCCAGAGATGTTCGGGGATCTCGTACCGACATTCAAGACCCCGGACGAGATGATGGCGCTCATCCGGTACTACCTGGCCAATCCTATCGAACGGGAACGACGAGCCGCGCTTTTGCCTTCGGCCGTGAGCGGGCACGACTGGATCACACGAGCAAGGCAAGTGGCGACCGACCTCGCAGGGCTGGCCGCGAGTTCACCCATCAGACCAAAGGAGTTTCACCATGCCCGCTGCTGCACCGAAATCATGGGTCCGCGGTAGGCTCTACCTGGCGTCGAACCACACGTCTGAGGCTGCCGCAATCTTCAAGGCGGTCGATTTCAACATCGACCACGGTCTGCAGAACGAGGACGTCAAGTACGCTGGCGCCTCGGTCACCACCACGCTGGGCTTACTCAGCGCACCGTCAATCGCTGTCAACTACCTGCGCGACACGGGTCAGTCGATCATCACTGACGCGATCAGGTGGTGGCGAGACAACGGGACGGGCGTCAAGTTCTACCTCTACCTGGACATCACTGGAGAAGCGCTGATCTACGCCTACGGGTACGCGGCGCTCGAAGGGACGTCCTTGCAGGGGGCTGCCGATGCAGGCATTCGCGGCAGCTTGACGCTTCGCCCTGGCCCCGAGGATGTCTGGGACGACCACTTCATCACGGGGTAGTTGTTTGGGGCTGCTGACGCAGCCGTTCGCCGGAGACCGGGTCGCGTTCTGTCGCCCGCACCGCAGGGCGCGACCCCGGTCTCATACCAGAAAGGTGCGGGACTGATGGACGACGAGGAAGAGAAGGCTGAGGTCACGGAGGGGTTCTGGGTCGAGACTCGTGACGTCCCGGCTGACGATATGCCCTGGACCACGCCCAGCGGGAAGGAATACTTCCCCCAGGTTGGTCGCCATGTCACCTATCTCGACGCTCAGGGGGTCGGGCTGACGCTTCTTCTGAGTGAGTTCTCCAAGTTGCAGAGGAAGCTCGACCGCGCTGGGCCGGACATGAACTCGATGCAGCAGATGGTCGTGCTGGAAGCGGTACACGACGCGCTGATGCGGTCAGTGAAAGCTCTGAACGCATTCATCGCTGGATGGGATCTCGTGGGGTGGCGAGGGGAACCCCTGCCTACTCCCGAGGAGGATCCCGAGGTGATCCTCGTGATGCCGATGGACGCAATCGGTTGGCTCTTCGCCCACGCGCAGTTCACCGAGCAGCCTGCCGGGACCGACGAAGTCAGCCGAAAAAAAGGATCACGGCCATCGGGCTCGCGCTCGCGGGCGAAGCCCCGCCAACCGTCGGGCTCGAACTCGCGCTCACGTGCAAACGCTACCAGATAAGCCCGTCCGAGGCGTATGAGCTTCGCTACGGGCGCAAGATGCCGAAGGAGCGGAGGGCGACGTTGCTCCGCGATTGCGATGAGGCTATGGTGTGCCTGGCGACGCGGGAGACTGCGGACCCCAGAAACCTTCCCATGGAACTCGCGGCGCTGCAGGCGGAAATGGAAACAGAGGTCCGGTCGGAAGAGTGGAAGGTCGATCACCGGATAGAGCAAGCCATGAAGGACGAGGGGCTGGATGGGTGAGTCTGCGGGCGAAGTAGTCGTCCTCATCAAGGCTGACACCACAGACCTTGCGTCGAAGGTGGACGTGGTCAAGAAGGCGCTTGGTCAGTTGAATACGGGTATGGAGAAAGGCGGTGAGGCAGCGCGCTTTCTCCGTACCGAGACTGACCAGGTCGGTGTATCAGCCCACGGGACGATGAACAAGTTGGCCAACATCTCGATGGTTGGCCCGATGTTCGAGCGCATGGCGGGCTCGGTTGGCAACCTCGTCCAGGCAATGACTCGCGGCAACGCCCAGTTCGAGACCTTCGAGATCCAGCTAGGCGTCATGCTCAAGGGGACGGGGAGCTTCTCCGATGGCGTCGTGCTGGCGAAGGAGAGGATCGCTGAACTGGCCAAGTTCGCGAATGAGACCCCGATGGCGCTGCCGCAGATCGTCGAGGGCGAGAAGATGCTCCAGACCTTCGGGCTCTCGGCCGAGAAAGCCATGGGTGCAACCGGCGAGTCCTTGGCGGGCCTGCGGACGATCATTGGTGACGCCGCTTCTATGACCGCCCAGGGCGCGGCTGGCTTCAAGGATCTTGCCATGTGGGTCGGGCGATTCAAGTCCGGCAACACAGGTGAAGCCTTGATGCGCCTCACGGAACTCGGTGTGGCGACCAGAGCCGAGATGACCGGGCTGGGCATCGAGTTCGACAAGATGGGATCCCTGGCGGACAAGAGCGAGGCTGGTATCACGAAGGCTACGACCGCCCTGGTCTCCTTGATGAAGACCAAGTTCGGCGGTGGTATGGCGGAGCAGGCGAAGACCTTCGACGGAATGAAGTCGACCCTCGAAGACACGATGGCTGAGATGAAGCGCGTGGCCATGGTCCCGATCTTCGAGGGGCTCAAGGAGCAGATGGCGGGCACGATCTCGATGTTTCAGGGTCTGATGCCTGCCTGTCAGCAGGTGGCAGACGCCTTGGCGCTGCTCCCTGCTCCGGTTACTGCGGCTATCGGAGCGGTGGGGGTTCTAGGCCCGCAGGTTGCCTCTGCGGCGGGCGCACTATACCCGGTTATCGCTACTGCGACCGCTCTGGGCCCGTCGATGAAAAAGGCAGGGGCTGGAGTGGCGCATCTTTCGGGGAAGACACTCGAATTGCTGCCGGGTATGCACGCTGCGGCACAGGTGTTGAAGAGCGTTGGCCCTGCGGCAGCAACCGCCGTGGGAGGGACAACCATTGCCGCTGGCGGCCTTGCGGGTATTGGCGCCAGCATCATGGGTGTTGTGGGGACCATTACGGGCGTCTTGCCAACCATCTTGGCTATCGTTGCGGTCATCGGCGTGGCGATACTTGCGTTCAAGACCAACTTCCTGGGAGTTGGAGATGCGGTCAGAGGTGTTGTCGACATCATCATGAACGCGATTGGCGGGGTGATGAACATCATCACGTCGTTCTTTGACGGGGTGTCCGCCTTCGTGAGCGTGTTCTCGACCGGGATGGAGCAGGGTGGCTCGGTCATGGGAGTCTTCTCCCTCGCCTGGTCAAACCTCGCAGCCGCAATGCAGGACACCCCTCTCGGCGCTCTCTTTGATGCCGTGAGAGTCGCCATTGACGCTGTGGCTCCGGTCCTGACTGCGGCCGGGAACGTCATTCAGAGCGTGCTGGGGCCCGCCTTGGAGTTTTGTAGGTCTCTCGTCGAGCCTCTAGAGCGCCTCTTTACGGCCCTCGGCGTAGCGATCAAGATGGTCTTCGGCGGGGATCTCTCGGGGGCGATCAATGTCGTACAGAGCGCTCTCTCGAACTTCTTCGCGTCTGTGGCTGAGGGTATTGGAACATTCTTTAGTTCCGCAGGGGCGAAGTTCAACGCTGCCTTCCCCGTTTTGCAGGCGGAAGCCTGGAAGCTCGTTACGGGAATCGGGAAGGTGTTTCTGAATCTTTCGGTTGAGATCCTCAAAGCTATTCCGCCCGCCATTGCGGCCGTGGCCAACTTCATGATGTCGCTGCCGGGGAAGATCATATCTTTTGAAATGAACATCGGCATGGCGTTCCTCAACCTAATCAGGAAAGCCATTCTCGGGATATGCAACTACTTGGGGGCGGACGCCTCGGGCAACGTCCTGGCAGCGTTCGGGTTTCTGGTCGGGCGGCTGCTGGCTGCCATCTATGGGGTCGTGGCGAAGATCGGGGCTGCGGTCAGCGAGTGGAAGAAGGGGTTCGACAAGTGGTGTGACGCGGCCTGGGATAATGTCAAAGCCGCGTTCGGGCGACTTTGGGAGAAGCTAAAGAACGCTCTGACCGGCGGGGGCAAGGAGATTGGTTGTACAGTGAAGAAGTCGTGGGGGGACGCCTTCAAGGACTGGTGTAAGGACGCCATTCCCAATGCCCTCAAGGCCATTGACGACCTCCTGCTGTCCGTGCAGAAAAAGATCGAGGGGGGCTGGGCAGCCCTCGTGAACGCGGCGAGGACGTTGGGCGCAGGGATCGCTGCGGGGGTAGAGGCTGGCGCCACGGGCGCGGCGGCGCCTGCAGGCCCCGGAGGCGGAGGTGCTGGTGGCGGGGCCGAGATGCCAGGTGAAGGAGGGGCGGGCCCGTCGAAGTACGGAGCGGCACAGGCATGGGCGAAGAATCAGGCCGCTGGAGCTAAACTCGCGCCCGTGAAGATCGGCGAGGCAGCCGCGAAGGGGGCGGGGGCTGGTGGTGGAGGGGGAAAGGCAGCCGGAGGTGGCGGAGGTGGTGGCGCGGCTGGGCAAGACGCCATCTCTGCTGCCATGCAGATGATCTCCGCAGTGTCGGGCGCCCTGTCCGGGCTTATCGACTTCGCCGAGAAGGCTTTCCACTTCCGTGGCTTCCCGCCACCGAGCATCATGGACAAGCTCTTCAAGGGGCTCAAGGACATCATGGACCGGATGGTCGAGATCCTGCCCGACATCGGGGCGGAAGAAGCGGCTCTCCAGGCCCAGATCGCGGGAGTGATGTCTGCGTTTGTGGGCGTCCTGTCAGGGCTTGTCGACTTGTGCGAGAAGTTGCCGAAGCTGCGGCCACCCCCCGCGTCGGTCCTGACCTCCCTGTTCCAGATGGCAAAGTGGCTGGTCGGGGTCTCCCTGGCGCTCTCGGAACTGTTCACGAGCGGGGCCGGGCTGGAAGACGCGCTGGTTCAGGCCGCAGTAAGCAGCAAGGTGGCAGAGGCCCTGAAGACCTGGGCCGATACCATGAAGGCTATCGCAGAGGCGACCGAAGCCCTGTCTAAGGGAAGGTGGGACGTCCCGCTGGGGCCTGTCATGGCGTTCATCGAGACCCTGGCTGGCTACATCGTCGCCATGTCAACGGCGATGAAGCTGCAGTTGAAGGACGAGCTTGCGGTCGTCCTGGGGGACGCCGAGCAGATCGCCAACACGCTGAAGCCGTTCGTCGATCTGATGAAGGGGATCGCCGAACTCACGCAGTTGCTGTACAAGACCCGCTGGGTCGTGGATCTGAAGAAGCCGATGGACTTCATCACCCAGCTACTGGACTTCGTGCTGGTGATGCGTACGGATCTGCTGGCGAAGCTGGGGTACGAGCTAATCATGGCGCTCGACGACGCGACCATGATCGGCAACACCCTTGGCCCCTGGGTCGATGCGCTCGGCAAGGTCGCCGATGCGGTTGGCAAGATGGCTTCCGCCCGGTGGGGGGATGTCGACATGACGAGCGTCCTGGGGTTCGTTGGATCCCTGTGGGACGCAGTCTGGGCGTTCACCCAGGCGTGCCGGGTCCAATTGGGGCCGATGATCCTTCTCGCCCTGGCAGACGCCACAGCCATTGCCGCAGCCATCACAGCGTGGGCAGACCCGCTCTCGAAGATTGGTGATGCGGTCAAGGGAATAGAGGAAGCTGCCCGGCTCGCCCAGCGACATACAGGGGCTGCGGAAGACGCCATGGTCCTGTTCACGACCGAGATTCTGAACATGGCAGCGGGCGCCGTGGCGCAGCTTACCGAACTCTACGGGGCCGGGCTAGGAATTGCCCTGGACGACATGGGCGTGATCGCGAAGGTGCTACTGGACTGGGTGGGCACCGTGAAGGCGCTGGCCGAGACCCTGATGTCGCTCTCCGTGGCTGCTGCCGTAGCGCAGCGCACAGCCGCTGGTGGCTCGGCAACCATAAGGCTGTACCTCTCCATCATGCTCGCCATGGCGAACGATGTCATCGCCGAGTGCCGCAAGCTAGACCCCCAGCTTCTGGTCCTGATGCAGAGCATGCAGGCTGTGGGCGCAGGCTTCGGGGCTTGGATGGACATGCTCGCGAAGACTGCGGCTGCGGTCACCGGGGTGGAGAAGGCAGCCGGGGCGCTCGCCAGAATTGGTGACTCTGCGTTTACTCTAATCGCTGGACTTTTCGATTTCATCAAGGGGTACTGTGCTGCCATCGTCGTCAAGGTCCAGAAGACCGGGGACGTCATCGGGCGCATGGCCGAGAGCGAGGCGGTCGCAAAGGCGTTCGACACCTGGCTGGGCATGCTCTCGAAGATCAGCGCAGCGGCTGAGAGCATTCGCAAGTTCAGGCTCGACCCAGGGTGCTTTGACAAGGTGCAAGCCTTTCTCGCCGCAGTCTCGAAGTGGTCGTGGGAAGCGTTCGTGCAGAAGATCGCCAAGGACGGGGATGCCCTGATAAAGCAGGGGGTCAGTCAGGCGGTGGCGCAGACGTTTGGGGCCTGGCTGGATATGCTCGCCAAGGTTGCTCCTGCGGCCAACGCACTGGCCTCTGCTCCGATCCCGCCCGCGCAGGAGAGCCTCGAAAAGGTCGAGGCGTTCCTGGAAGCCATTGCGAAGTGGTCCTGGGATCGGTGGGTCAGCAAGATCGTCAAGGGGAGCGACCCCGAGGCGCGGCAGAAGATCTCGCAGACAGTCGCGCAGACGTTCGGTGCGTGGCTGGATATGTTCGCAAAGGTGAAGGCAGCGGCTGACGCACTCCGGGGGTTCGAGTCCGTCAGCGCCGCAGAGTTCGATACGGCGCGAGACACGATCTGGGAGATCATGCAGCGCGCCAACGCGCTCGCTGACATCTTCACCGAGCCGGATGAAGCGAAGCGGGATCTGCAGAACAGTCGCATGACCGCGTTCGTGACGATGGCGACGGGCGCCTTGGGGATCTTCAAGCTCGCCGCAGAGGCAACCAGGGAGTTGCACGGCGCGGGGCGTGTCCTGTCAGCGGACTTCGAGCGGATCAAGGGCATCATAGCCGAGCTTGTGACCGTGGCTGTCGAACTGGCGAACGATCCGAAGTTGATGCCCTTGTTGGAGTACGCACAGACAGAGCAGAACCGCCGCATGACAGCCTTCGCGACACTGGTATCGGCTGCGCTCGCGCCGTTCAAGGCTGTCGCAGAGGCGTCCAGGGTGCTCGCAGATGCGGTCAGGGTGCCAGGGATCCAGTACGCCAAGATCATCGCAACGATCCAGACCCTCGTGGCACTCGTTGACGAGATGAGCGGGACATGGCTGGCCAGCCTGACCGAGAGGCTGTTCGACGTGCAGCTACGCACGGCTAACTTCGCCGCTATCGTGCAGGCCAGCCTCGGCCCGTTCAAGGCCGCTGCCGAGGCGAGCAAGGGGATAGCCGATGCGGTCATGCCCTCCTACGTTTCTTTCGAGCGCATCAAGGCTGTCATCAAGCGCGTGGTCGAGATCGTGGACGAACTCTCCGGGGACTTCTTCCGGGATCTAGAGCTTGAGATGGACGACATCGTCAAGCGGATCATCGCGTACACGACTGCTCTGAACGCAGCCATCGCGCCCCTGCGGTCAGCAGCTACGCTCGCCGAGGACTGCTACAACGCTGTCCTGCCGCAGCAGAAGGTATTCACTGCCATCAGAGACACCATCCGTGAGGTCATGACCCTCATGGAGTCCCTGGCGGCTGACTGGTCCATAGGAAAAGAGCGGCTGGACAAGGCTGCTGAGCAGATGAAGCTCTACGCTGACACGGTCTTGAGCGCCGTGAAGATCCTGGAACCTGTCACCAAGGCAATGGAACTACTCGCGGATCCGGGCTTGATTAGGGCTCCGGCGCAAGCGGCCCTGAACATGATCGAGGCCGCTATCCCGCTGATCGTAGCGGTCATGGACCGGCTCTCGGGCGGATTCGTGGAGGGGCGGGACAAGAACGCTGCCAGCAAGGTCGGAGGCGGAGACCTGGGGACATTCGACAAGGTCGCCTTGGATCGGATCACCAGCTTCTCCGAGATGATAGGCAAGATCCTGGCTCCGATCACCTCGCTCGTCACCCTCATGACGACCCTGCACAACTGCGCGGGGATGCTGGGCGGAGTCACCTCCGTTGCCCTGGAGGCGCTTGGGGGTGCGGTCACCACTCTCACGGACCTGATGCTGGGGCTGGCGGATCACTTCGAGCAGGCCGATCTAGATGCGCGCAAGGCCACGGAGCGAGCAGCGGAGTTCGCCACCAAGGTCGGGAACATCGTGAAGCCCCTGACGGACGTCATCAAGGCCGCAGAGGCGTGCGAGAACTTCGTCTGGAAGCGGGTCACGAACTACAAGGGGGTGGAGGGGCTGAAGGAACGGCTCCACATCTGGGGCGAGACATTCAAGCAGAACATGTCCGAAGCCATCATCGCTATGATCGACGCCATGAACGAGGCGACCAGCCGGGCTGGGGCCACTGCCTTGAACGAGGCTAACGCCCAAGCCCCCAAGGTCAAGGCTGTCGCTGACGCGCTCGGGGCGGTCATCGGCCCCATCGCAGCCTTGCTGGAGAACCCGTTCGTTGGCAGGGCGCGAACGTACAAGAACGGGATCAAGGCGTGGCGTATCGCGGGCGAGAAGGAGGTCGGGCAGTTCGCGGAGTCGGTTACCAAGGGCATCATCGCGATGATAAACGCCCTGTCCGCAGGGTTCTCGGGGGCAGGGGTTGTGGCTGCGGTGCCCGCAGGGCTGGTCGCCTTGACGCAGGTGATGAACGACACGGTCGCGCTGGTCCAGAAGATTCTCGACCTGCCCGACTTCAACACCGACCAGTTCTGGGGCAAGATCCCCGCCCTGAAGCGGCTAGGCGTTGAACTCGCTGACATCGGGCTCGCGATGTCGAACATCGTCGTTGGCGCGGACATGGCAGGCGTCAAGGCTATGATGGACGCAGTCGTGCGGCTGCCCGAGATCCTGCAGAAGGTCCAAGACCTCGGTCCCATCGACTTCGGGCTACTGGCGCAGCTACGCGAAGCGGCTATCATCCTCGCGGAAATCGCGGCCGTTATGGGGGCCGGAGGTGGCGGGGCTGCAACAGCTACTCCGGGTGGGCCACCAGTGAGTACCGCTCCCATCCCGCACGAGCCTGGGGTTCCGCCTCCCAAGGAGTCTGTGATTGCGGTCACCCTCAACAACATCGTGGGGTCAGAGGTTGTCTCGCGGGCGTTCCAGCTTGTGACATCGGAGGTGATGTGGGAAACGTCGCTCTCACCGACCGCCAGCTAACAACGGCACAGCGAGATGCGCTGGTCATGGCGCCAGCGGGAACTCCTGGGCTGGCGAGTATCGGGATCCCCGACGCGGACTTCGCGGACCTGGAGCACCTCGGGCCGAAGGCGAGAGAGGCTGCTGCGCGGAAGTGGGCCGAGCACCACTCTGTAGCTGCGGTCGGATTCTGGAGGGAGTTCACCACGTCAATAGAGAGGCTGCCGAGCGAGGACAGGAAGGTGCTACTGCGAGCGTTATTGGGGGCCGAAGATGGCAACCACTGAGGTCGTGACCTGGGGGGCAGCCCAACTACACCCCGCGTACGCAGCGACGTACGGGACCAGGAAGCTCCTGGGCCAGCACTGGGGGAAGGTGCCTATCAACCATCTGACGCGCCCGGCAGCGTACGGCTGGGGGGAGATCTACCAGGGCACCGTCATCACAGGGGCGCGACAGGGGGTGTTCGACCTCATGTCCTTCTGCGGCAGCGAGGCCAATGCGTGGTCCGAGTTCGAGGCGATCAAGCAGCTTATCCGCCCCTCTCTGGCACCCATCACCCTGACCAAGGCGTGGACCGACGCTGGGGGTGCGGTCAGCAGAACCCTGAAGGTCAAGGTGGTCGACTGCCCCGAGACATCGTGGCTCGTAGAGGACGCGCCTCGCTTCATTGGCCCGGAATCCCGAGGGATCATCCGGTTCCCGATTAGCTGGCAGACCACGGAGACCCCCTTCTTCCGAGGCGCGGCAGAGAGTGACACCACGATCCTTTCGACCACGATTCAGACCAAGTCCATCACGAACGGTGGGCACTGGCCTATCGGCCTGAAGCTGGTGATCTCTGGCATCACGGGCGTGGAGGCTTGGACCAGTCTGCTGGTCACAAACTCCACGACTGGCCCGAACGGGGAGTCCGGCGGGTCGTTCACCTGGACGCCTGCGACCCCCAAGTTTGTGAACACGGACTACATCGACTGGCGGTTTACCAGCCTCGCCTACGTCACTCAGACCACTGGCACCTCGATCCTGGCGCCGGGTACGGCGAACATCATCCTGTGGCCTGGCGCCAACACTCTCCAGTTCACCGGGTTTGGAGGGACCACTCCGGCTGTCATCACGGTCTGGTGGCAGGAGATGTTCTTCTGATGTTGTCGGATCTGGTCGCGCTCGAAGGGGACACCCGTGTGGTCATGTACGAGCCGCACCGGGTCGACCCGCTGATCGTGACCGACATGCTGAGCTACAAGGCGATGCCACGGCTGTACGACCAGGGGACATTCGAGATCGTGATCGACAACTACTCGCCCGCCTGGACGAAGACCCACGGGGGAGTCAGTGCTTACGACGACAGGTGGCTGTGCAGGAGCTACGACTTCTGGTTTCGTGGGGTGAAGAAGTTCTCCGGCCCTGTGGTGGCAGGGGTTATCGAAGAGAAAGAGGGCGGTTTCGGGACGCGCCCCCTTGCCACTGCGCGGCTGACGTGCTGCTCGTGGATGACATGGTTCCTGGGCGGGCGGACGTTTGAGACAGAGAGCGGCACGATGTGGGCGAACACCGGCCACTTCGATGACACGATGCGCGAGATAGTCCGGCAGCAGTGTTGCAGCGGTGCCCTAGAGCCCACTAACTACCCGGTCGGTCCCGACAGGGCGAACTACGGCCCGTGGACCCTGACCTGCGAGGCTGACGCAGGGGCGTCGTCCGAGGAGGCTTACGAAGTCCAGGCAGGGAAGTCAGTCCTCGATTCGGTCATGGAGCTTTGTACGGTGCCGGATGGGCAGGCGTACTGGCTCTGGCCGTATGTCGAGGAGACGACCACGCCAGCGACCTTCATCTTCAAGGTAAAGGTGGGCAGGTCGGGCGTCGGGCGAGCGATAGGTAGCGACAAGACGGGGACCATGATCTTCGCGGGCTACCAGGGAACGGCCGGGCCCGCCAAGGAGTCTTTCAACCACCTGAACCTCATGTCTGTCGCCTGCACGGGTGGGGCGGGGAGGGGAGCGGCCAGGCTTCGCACGTTCAGCTACGAGCCCACTCTGTACGGCAAGATCGGGACGAGGGAGGACCAGGTCACGATCCCCGGCAACACGGTCGCGGCCGAGCGGCAGCAGGAATGTCGCCGCATGCTGAACGAGTCGAACGAGGACAACACGCGCACGCTCGAAGTAGAGGTCATCGAGAAGCCCGGATTGCGCTACGGCACGAACTTCAACGAGATGGACGACGTGACCTTTGCGTCTGCGGCTACCGGAAGCGTGTGGCAGAAGATGGTGATCGGAGCGGACATCGAAGCGGTAAGCCCCGACCCCGCGACCGTCAAGGCCCTGGTGGGAACCCTGCCACGACAGCCGCTTAGAGACGTCGGTAGGTCGGGGGGAGGTGGCAAGGGTGGGGGGCGTCGAGGAGGCGGGAAACCCAAGGACTCGGACGGACGGTCAGCGGTTGACCCCGACCTGATACACGGATACGCTTTCATTCAGGGGACCACGGGGACTGCAGAGGCAGAGAGCTACGGCCATTACCTTAGGATCGACGGTGGGGACGTGGCTTCCTACCTGCGTATCACCACTGCCGCGACAGACAACGACAACTCTGGAGACCCTGGGTCGCCGGACACCCTGCTGGCAACCATCGAGGGTGACATGCAGATGGCGGACCCAGTCATGGACGGGTACGTGTACATACGGAAAGCGGGTGGCGGGCACATCGGACTCGTCGCCAATTCGGCTCCTCCGCCGCTACCCCCCTAAAGACAGGACAGACTTATATGACTACCGAAGACCATGTGCCACTGCGCGAGTTTCTGTCCGACTCCCTGCAGCACGAGCGCGAGCTACGCGAGGCGTCCGAGGAGGCGGTGGCGTTGGCGCTCAAATTGCAGGCGGTCGAGACCGCGGCTGCGATGGAAGCCTTGCGGGGATGCGTGAATGGCATGAACAGCAAGCTCACAGCGATCCTCGTCAGCGTGGCGACAGCGGCGGTGCTGCTGGCGCTCAATCTGATCGTTCAGAACGCGGGGAGGTGAACCTGCGGTGATGACCTGGCGTCGGTGGGTGGCGAATGCGCTGATGACAGTCGCTGGGTGGCTGGACGAAGGAGCCGAGCGTATCGAGCCCCTTGGGTGCGAGGCGGGTGCCGCGTTGGACGCTGACGCACGGGTTAGGCTGGCTGAGGGGATACTCCATCATGCGATGGATGATAGAGACGCCGAGAGGGCGAAGGAACAGGAGGGGCATTCATGAGGGTCGTGAACGGCATGCACATCTCGAACTCCCACCACTACGGGGTCGAGCAAAGTCTGCAAGCGGCTCGGGTCGACGGTGCTGTGACGATCCTGCACCACCAGATGTTCCCGCGTGACGAGGTCGTGGACCAGTGGGGGGATGTCGAGAACGAATACTGGTACGGCAAGCTCCGTCACGGGTATCCCCCTCAGGGGATCGCGCCTGCGCCGAAGAGGCTGATTCACGTCCGCATGTTCCAGCCCAACTGGCGGGATTACGACCCGAAGCTCATTGCCCAGCAGTGCGTCAAGCTCCTGTCGAACTGGCAGGGTGGAGGACGGACTGCGAACCTCCTGATGGACCCGTACGTCACTGTGTCACCGTGCAACGAGCAGAACCTGGAGCCGGTGGGGGACAAGGACTACGCCCTGCACGCACGGTGGCAACTGGCGTTCTGGGCCGAGATGGACAAGATCGCGCCTGACCGCAAGGCTACGTCCTGTCTCGGGGCCTGGGCCTACGGTGGCGACATCATCCCGGACGTGCCCGACTCGGAGTACACGGATCCGACCGTGCGGAAGCTCCTCGACTACGTCGACATCCTGGCCACGCACCCTTACGGGCACATGGAGTTCCCCGGAGGCGGGCTGGAGACACTGCCCGGTGGCAAGGATGCGTACTGGCACATGCTTCGGGACTTCCGTCCCGTTGGGTGGAGGGACGATGTTCAGCCCGGCCACAAGCACGACATCGGCGGGCTCCTGGCTCAGTACCCCGGCAAGCCGCTGCTAATCAGCGAGTGCGGAACCTTTGCCCACAGCGACAAGGGGCGAGCAGTCGTGACCTTGAAGGCAATGGCAGATACCCTCGCTGTTGCGGCTGCTTCCGGTCGCGTGCTGGGCGTTACCTGGTTCATCTGGAACTCCGGGCCTGAGCACGGGCACAACTGCATCTGGGACAACGAGGCCCTGAGGAACGGGCTGATGAACATACCTGATTATCCCACGCCTTGCGCCGTGCCAGTGAGGGGGGCAGGTACATCCCCCCCTGTCCCCCTCCCTGGTCCAACGCCACCTGCTGGCAAGCCGGGAGGGGAGGTGCATATTGTGGTCAAGAAGTCCGAGGGCTGGATGAAGGTGGCGTCGCGGCTTCTGGGCAGGCAGGCGACCGTGGCCGAAGCCAACGCACTGGCGGACTACAACGGGCACATCGCTCTTCATCCCCACGTCTGTGTCAGGTCGCCCTGGCACGACCCGTGTGTGAAGAAATGAGCGTGCGGCTAGGGAAGCTCCCGGCACGGTACGACCCCCGGACGATCCCCCTGTCCGCCGTTCTGGCGCGGAGGCTACTGGCAGTTCCCCCCTCGTGGGACGCGGACAAGGGGCTGCATGACATCCCGGACGGGTCGGACGGTAACGACGAGTACGGCGACTGCGTGATAGCAGCGCAGGCGAAGCAACTCAGGCGTTTCGAGCGGGCCGAGCACGGACGCTGGCCGAACGTCACGACCAAGGAAATCGTGACCGAGTATCTGCGGCAGACAGGGGGAGCGGACAGCGGCTTGTACCTGCTCGATTCCCTGAAGGTCTGGCGCACGAGGGGCTGGGTTGGCGGGGGAAGGCTGGAGAAGATCGCGGCGTTCGGGTCCATCTCCATCGACAACAGCACGAAAGCGGCGAGGACTCAGACCCGGTTCGAGTTCAAGGCCGCAATGGCCGGGGGGCTTGGGATCCAGCTAGGCTTCATGTTGCCGATCATCTCGCTGGAGCAGTTCGACGCCGATAAGCCCTGGAGCGTGGACGGGCACTCTCTGACGGGAAAGTACGCGGTCGGGTCCGCTGGTGGGCACGCGGTCTACGGGCTGAAGTACGGGCCGGATCAGATCTGGGTGTCCTCGTGGGCGCGAAGGAAGCAGCCTGCGGGGTGGGGGTTTGTCTCCGCCTACTGCGACGAGGCGTTCTGGGTGATCGACAGCCTGGACCAGGCGAAGTACCCGATGCTCGACATGGCGCAGTTGGTGGACTACCTGGATATAGCGACCTCGTGACCACTTGCTGGTTCTGCGGTCGGGCTATATAATATAGTCGTATGGCAGCCATCACGCCCGTTGGGAACGAACTCGCCAGGCTTTACGCCAAGCGGTTCGGCGCTGCCTTCAGAGATCGCCGCACCGAACTCTGCTGGAAGTACAAGGTGAGCCCCAACTCCCGGAGGGGCGGGTACGGCTCGGTCAAATACTTCGTTCTGCACCACACAGCGGGTGCGATGACGGGCTACAACGCCACCTACGACGGGATCTGGAACCTGCACGTCAATCGCATGGGCTGGAACGCGCCCGGCTACGGGACGTTCGTTCTGCCTGACGGTACGGTCGAGCTAGGGATCGGCCCCGAGCACATCACCTGGGGGGTTTGGGGTCGCTACACCGAGGTCTACAACATCTCCACCCCAGGCAACTACCTGCGCGACAACCCAACTGCGGCGCAACTGGATGCGATTTACGGCGCGCTCTGCTGCCTGGACGATCTTTACGGAGGGGCTGGCAGACCGTGGAGAGGTCATAGGGAGGTGACCCTACAGGGCCATGGGACAGCCTGTCCCGGCAGACTCCTGTGGCACCTCGAAAGCATGCGGCGAATAGGAGCCTTGGATCCACGACCGCCGCACTATCCGATGTGAGCATTAGGAGGATGACGTGACATCGACAATCCCGGTCCAGATGGAGCAGTTCCTGACGCTGGCACTCGGCGTGGTCTTCGTGACCCAGTTCTTGAAGTGGCTGGCCGCGAAGCTCAACCTCGTGCCCCTCATTCACGGGAAGGGAGCGGTCGTTGTCTCTGCGGTCGCCTCGGCCCTGTTGACGTTCCTCGCCTATGCGGCGGGCTGGGTTCCCCTGGCTCTGCCCTCCTGTGCGGCAAACCTGCCGTACGAGTGTGCGAATGACTGGCTGGTCGTCATTGGCGGGGTGATGGTGCTCGCCAACCTGCTCTACGCTGTCGTGTACACAAGGGTCTTCGAGACCGCCCCGCCTCTGACGAAGCACGGCTAGGGCTTGGCCTCCTGGCCCAACGATGCTATACTAGGGATACATCGCTTCACCTGCAGATCAGGCCCGCTCGCCGCCTTACGAGTGGGCCTGGTTTGTCTCCCGCGCACTTCTACTGTACAATACTGAGGGCACAATGGAACTGGCTCTGGGCAAGGCGATCCGTGTTTCGGACATCGGCCTGCAGATCGAGGGGCATATACCGCTGGCGGTATGGCGTCAGATTGGGGTCGATCTTGCGAAAGCAAGTGTCGGGCTGTCGTGGGCTTGGGGTGATTGGCTGGTGTACGGCGACGACCACTACGGGGAAGATGCTGCCAGCGCGTACGATCTGTGTGTCGAGTGTACGGGCTGGGCGAGACAGACGGTGATGAACAGAGCTTCGACGAGCCGGGCGTGGCCACCGGACGAGAGGGCCGCAGGACTCCCTCACTGGATCGGTGAGACCACGGCCCCTTTGGTGAGAGACCCCCGTACTCGTGAGGCTGCGGGCAAGCTGGTAGATGCGGCCATGCGGGGACATTGGACGAGGGAGGATCTACGAGAGGCGGTCTCCCAGGTGCGGGACGTAGTTGAACCGCCGAAGCTCCCGCCGATCCTCCCCGTCATTCGGCCTGCAGGCCCGAGGGTTTACGAGCTAGCTCACGAGGTCTGCCACGGGGAACTGGAGCAGACGGTCGTGGAGCGGCGGTTGACTCAGGACTTCTGGACCCGCCTGCAGAACAGAATCGAGGAAGAATATGGCCGGTTCTAGGAAGCCGTGGCAGATCAGCAAGGGCATGCCCGACGACCTCGTCACGACTGCGGTTGCGGCGAAGTACGTGGGTCGACCACAGGACACAATCCACCGTCTGCGGGACGAGTGCAAGCTACGTGGCTGGCATCTCGGGTATCACCTCGTGTGGTCCCTGCGGGAACTGCGGAGATACCTGGAGGCCCGAGAGGGGCGAGAGTGCCCGGTCCCGCCCGAGATACAGGCCGATGTGCTTCCGGTTCACCTGATCCCGCCAGATGCAATCGCCCCTGCAGAGGCTGCGAGGATCGTTGGATGCAGCAACGTCTGGCTGAGCGAGCTTCGGGCGCGGGGCAGGATCCCTGCGGTCTACGTCGGGCCTATGACTTGCTACTCGCGAAGCGTGGCCAGGCGGTTCGCTGTCGGGCTCACCCCGTACCCCATCCCCCGCACGAAGTCCGAAGAGGTGGTATGACGCCCGATTCGGCCGCGAGACACGGCGCACAACCAAGAAAGAAGAACCTTCAAGACCTCTTGAGGGTTCGTTCTTATCTTGTAAGAACTACAAGAGATGTACTACCGACTTACACATCGCTCAGGAGGTCGCCATGACGGGCTAGGATTCATACGATCTACCTGTCTATTGTGCCCGGAATCTCCGAACCTACAGATGGCAGCTAAGGCATTCGGTGCAAACAGGTGAGCGATGGCAACACCAAAATGGCGACCGGAATCAAAGTGGCAACCCTTCTACGGTGCGGTGTCGGAGTCCTTCGGCGGGATCTCCGTCTCCAAGACCGGTACGACGCAGCCTTACGCCTGGGTCGGTCAACTAGCGGCAGTGGTGGGCAAGAACGCGAGCGACGATGTTGAGGCTGCGGTCGCTCTCTGGAACAGATACATGGCTCACGAACGCCGTTCAGGCGGGTGGCCTTACATCACCCCGAAGAACGTGGTGTTCCGGTTCGGGAACTGGGTCATGACCGTCAAGCCAAGGGTGCAGGAGCGCGAACCGGACCTGTCCCCCGAGGAAGTGGAAAGGGTGAAGAGGCGGCTTCATGAGAAGGCTGGATGAGATTCTCGGCGAGTTGTCCGTCGAGTCGTTGCTGGCACGGGGGTTGTTCAAGCCCTACGAGGGCGACGACCTCTGCGTTCTCTGCTGCGGGCGCAGGTGGGTAGAGACCGCAGACGGGAAACAGACCTGCCCCGAGTGTCGCGGCTTTGGCGCCAAGCCGAGCCCGATCTGCGATGCGTGCAAGGGGCTGGGGTGGGTCTACAAGCGAGTAGAGTTCCCCGACCCCGAGTTCGGTAAGGCGTTCCCCTGCAGGGCCTGCAACAAGGGTCGCTCCATCACCGCCCTACAGGTCCAGTCGAAGATCGGTGTCCCGGTCTCCTACACCCAGTACAGTCTCGATACGTTCGAGGGAGTGGCCAGATCGCAGAGTCAGTACGACGCTCTGCTGGCAGCGCGGACGGTTGTGGCGGGTGAGGTGAACGGGCTGTTCCTCTACGGACCCGCCGGGACAGGAAAGACGGGCCTCGCAATCTCCGTGCTGAGGGCAATCAGGATGCCCCGCAGGTACTTCATCAACTGGCGCAAGTATCTCGCGGACCTGCGGTCAACCTACGACTCCAAGGCTCTCGTCGAAGAGCGCGACGTCAAGGGGATGATCGCGGGGATGGACGTTCTGGTGCTCGACGAGTTCGGCGGATCCGGGCAGGCCACGGAGTGGCAGGCGGACGTGGCTCTGGAGTTGTGGGAGGACCGCTGGAATAGCGGTGGCACCACAATCGCGACGTCCAACATCAGCCCGACCGAAATCGTGGCGCACTTCGGGGACGTCCGTGGGTCCGCAATCTTGAGCCGCATTCAGGGGCTTTGTCTCGTGAAAGAGATGTCAGGTCGAGATCTTCGGGCGAGGGGGGACAATGGGTAACGAGGCGTTGGAGTTTCGGGGGGTCATGCAGGAGTTCGTGTCGGGCCGGGCTTCGATAGACGAGCTTGCATGGGCGGAGCGACGGTGGCTGCGAGAGGCGGGCCGGGACGATGTTCGGAGGCAGATCCTTGAAGGACGCCGGAGATACCGCCCAGTCAGGAATGCCGTTCGTCAAATGCGCCGGAACCACGACGCCTACGTGGCGAACATGATTCTGGACCTCATGGTCAAAGGAGAGGGTCATGGAACCTCTGACGGTCACGATCCAAAATGAAGCTGCGGTGACCCTTGCCGTGATCGAGGTGCGAAAGGTGGGCCGTTCTCTCCCCTGCCGCGTGACCTATACCCCGGCCGGGCTTTACGACCTGAGGACTGCCGTTCTGGTCAACGCGGTCGCCTCGGCTGCCGGTCATCGGTCGCGGAAGTAGCCCCCGGCTTGCACCTTGCGGCAAGGTGCTGTATAATAGAGGTCCGCCCGACAATCACACGGGCGACAGGGTCGCAGGTGACCCTCACCTCGGGAGGGGTGAAGCGATGCAAATGGCAGCAGGGGAAGTCCCGGTCTACG
>Ga0316622_100000154_pt1 | contig 34446 bp, 32 predicted proteins | sample OWC_Aug_OW2_C1_D_FD_207646 | JGI IMG/M metagenome (GOLD analysis project Ga0316622, IMG submission 207646) | Wetland soil microbial communities from Old Woman Creek delta, Ohio, United States - OWC_Aug_OW2_C1_D5_C | ecosystem: Environmental > Terrestrial > Soil > Wetlands | place: USA: Ohio... | reverse complement strand
CCGCAGCGTCGCGCATCTTCGACAGGCCCTGCCCTGGCGGCCACCGGCCCTCTACGGTGTCGATCCAGTATGCGCCCGCCAGTCCTGCCCACGCACGTGCGAAGCCGGGGTCGATTGCGACCGCCTCCGCGAAGTACTTTCGGGCACGCTCGATGTCACCGGGCGCGCGGCGCTGAAAGAAGTGTTGGGCACGGAGGAAGCGCTCGTGCGCCTGCGCGCTGGTCGCCGCATTCGGCGTTCTGGGCCGGGACTGATCGTGGTGCGTATGCGACGACAGGACTGCCGCAGCCGACAACATGATCACCAGGACTGCCGCCGCGGCTGGCCACCGCGGTCTGTCCGTCGGGACCGGCTCGGCGGACGGTGCCGCCGGCGCAACGACCTCGGAAGGCGCGACACCGGAGACATCCACGCGGCCAATGAATCGATAGCCGCGGCGCGGAATCGTCTCGATGTACCGCGGCTTGTCCGCGTGGTCGCCGAGCGCCGTGCGCAGCCTGCGAACGGCACTGTTCAGGGCCGTGTCGAAGTCGACGACTCCGTTGGGCCACAGTCGCGCGATCAGCTGCTCGCGCGTGACGAGCTCGCCCGGGCGTGCCAGCAGTTCCTCGAGGACCTGCAGCGGCTGGGTCTGCAGCCGAACCCGCGTGTCGCCGTTCACCAGTTCGCCCGCCGACCTGCGCAGCGCCCAGCCGTCGAAGCGAATCTCCTGGGATGGTTCCATCCGGATTCCTTTCGTGCAGACCTCAGATTACACGCACCCCCGCCCGGTCAGAAACATGTCAGAAATCGGTCAGCCCTCATCCATGGCCCCGGGGAGGCCCGCGGGGCTAAAGAATCCAGGTCGCGCGGGGCGAAGGCCCCGGCGCCGGCCCGGCCGCAAACTAACAAGATATCGGAGGAACCGACCGTGACCACGCACACAAGACCCGAGATCAGCCTCCCCGGACCCTTCGAACCCGTGTGCAGGGCCATCCGGCCGCTGCTTGTCCTGGGACTGTCGCTGGCGCCGATGATGGCTTTGGCCAACGTCGGGGACGCAAGAACCGTCGCTTCCGGGCTCAGCAACCCGCGGGGCATCGGCTTCGCGCCGAACGGCGCGCTGTACGTCGCCGAAGCCGGACGCGGCGGCCAGGAATGGTGCATTCCTTCCCCGGTCCCGATGAACGGGAATCGCTGTTACGGTGAGACCGGCGCCGTCACCCGTATCCTGCCGGAAGGCGGCTTCCAGCGGGTTCTCACCGGTCTGCCCTCGCTCGCCCTGGCCGACGGGACGGTCGAGGGTGGTGTCGTCGACGTGACCTTCCTCGGCACGGCGGCCTATGTGACCTTGGGCTGGGGCGGCGACCCCGCCATCCGGTCGACCGTGGGAGGCAAGGCGGCTCTATTGGGCAACTTGCTGCACGTCACGCCGGCGGGCAAGTACCAGGTCGTCACCGACGTTTCAGCGCACGAGACGAACTTCAATCCGGCCGGCGGCACCGTCGACTCCAATCCGTACGGGTCCGTGGCGCTGCCGGGCCGACGGATCGTCGCCGACGCGGGTGCCAACGCGCTCATCGAGGTGCTCGCGAACGGTCACACGCGGACCTTCGCGGTTCCGGCGGCACTGCCCGATGGGCGCCAAGCGGTACCGACCTCAGTCGCGGAAGGCCCGGACGGCGCGCTGTATGTGGGGCTGCTGACCGGCTTCCCGTTCTGGCGTGGGACGGCGTCGGTGCTGCGGGTGTCGAGCGACGGCTCGAGCATCGAGACCTTCGCGTCCGGGCTCACGGCCGTCGTCGACGTAGCATTCGACGCCGGCGGCGCGCTGTACGTTCTCGAGGTCGCAAGCGGGCAAGTCGCCCCGTTCCCGCCGCCGAACCCGGGGCTCGGCAACGGCCGGCTGCTGCGGAAATGCCCGGGTGCCGCGCCCACCGAACTGCTGAACGGCCTTGTCTTCCCAGGCGGCATCGCGATCGGCCCGGATGGCGCGGCGTACCTGACCAATCGTGGCACGTCGCCGACGGATGGCGAGGTGCTGCAACTGCCGCTGGAGCCGTGCTCCTCTTGAAGTAGCAGCGTGGTCCGCACGCCGGGCGATGCCCGTGGGGGAACTGGCCTCGAGTCGGCGGTGCCGCAGGGTACTGTACGATAGCCGTCGCCGGATCGAGCCAGCCCCGGGGGAGTCCATGATCAGGTCATTCGCGCGCGTCGCCGCGCTGCTCGCTGCAATGGCCTGCGGCCCGTCGGTCCACGCCCACGAGAAGGCAGCGCCGCCGCCCGCGCAGGTTGTCGGCAACCTCGGCGAGACGACCTTCCCGAATTCCGGTACCGCAACCGCCCAGCCGGATTTCATGCGAGGCCTGCTCCTGCTGCACAGCTTCGAGTTCGAGTCGGCGCGCGAGTCGTTCCGCGCCGCCCTCGACAAGGACCCGGGCTTCGTCATGGCCTACTGGGGCGAGGCGCTCAGCTACAACAAGCCGATCTGGGGCGAGCAGGACCTTCAGGCGGCGCGTGCGGTCCTGAAGCGCCTGGCGCCGACGCGCGAGGCGCGCCTGGCAATGGCGCCGACGGAGCGGGAGCGCGGCTATCTTGCGTCGGTCGAGGCTCTCTACGGTGACGGCGACAAGGAGGCGCGCGATGCCAACTACAACAAGGCGCTTGGCGAACTGTCGCGCAAGTACCCTGATGACCTCGACGCGCGCGCGTTCTATGCATTGTCCTGGCTGGGCCTGACCGGCAGCACCCGTAACACGGCCGATTACATGCGTGCCGCCGCAGAGGCGGAAGCGGTGTATGAGGTCAACCCGCGCCACCCGGGCGCGCTGCATTACCTCGTGCACGCCTACGACGACCCGGTGCATGCGCCGCTCGGCCTGCGGGCGGCACGGCGCTACGGCAAGGTGGCACCGGCCGCGTCGCACGCGCAGCACATGCCGTCGCACATCTTCTTCGCGCTGGGCATGTGGGACGACGCGGTCGAGGCCAACATCGCCTCGCTCGCGACCGCGCGCAGCCAGGGACAGGGCGGCTACCACGCACTCGAGTGGCTGACCTACGCGTACCTGCAGCAGGGAAAGCGGGACGAGGCAGCGAAGCTCGTGAAGATCGTCGAGGAGGACGTCGCGAAGAAGCCGACGCAGTCGAACCGGTCGAGCCTCGCCTATGACCGCGCGATGTGGCTGGCGGAGACCGGCGGCGCCGCCGGCGCCGACGGCTGGACGGACGTCGACGAGTCGGGGATCACGTCCATCTATTCCTTCTCGGCACATGACTTCGCCCGGGGCATCGTCGCGGCCCGGGCCGGCAAACTCTCATCGGCGCAGGCCTACCTGGAGCAGCTTCGCGCACGCACCGACAGGGCGCGCACACACGTGGTCGGCGTCGTTGCCAGCCGCCACGACACGGTCACGCCGGAAGAGATCAGGCAGGGCGAGATCCTCGCCACTGCGCTCGAGGGTACGATCCTCTTCGCGCGGGGCGAGAAGGACAGCGGCCTCGCGCGCGTGCGCGAGGCGGTCGCCGCAGCCGACTCCATGGCGTTCGAGTACGGACCGCCCTTCTCGGCCAAGCCGCTGGAAGAGTTGCTCGGAGACCTGCTGCTGGAAACCGCGATGCCCGTGGAGGCGGCGGCCGCGTACGAAAAGACGCTCGCCGCACACCCGAACCGCAGGCTGTCGGTCGAAGGACTGGCCGCGGCGCGTGCCGCGAAATAGACCTGGCCCGATCCTTCTCACGCAGCCGACGATCAGTTAGCCTTGGTCTCCCGCGCGACAGCCGGCGGGGACCCGTCCTGCTCCGCAGGAGATTGGACATAACCAGGGCTCGACAGTGGCTCAGACTGCAGACGTTTTCTTGAGCTACTCGCGCGAGGACAAGGCCCGGGTGCTCGACCTTGCGGCCAGGCTGCGGACCGCTGGCGTGAACATGTGGATCGACCAGGGCAGCATCGACGGCGCCGCGCTCTGGGGTGAGTCCATCGTGCATGCGCTCGAGGGCGCCAAGGTGCTGTTGCTGATGGTCACTCCATCGGCCGTAAGTTCGCACAACGTCGCAAAGGAAGTCATGCTGACGAGCGAGCGCAAGGGGCACATTCTCCCGGTTCATCTCGAGCCAACGACGATCCCTCCGAGTCTCAAGTACCCCCTCGCCGGCATCCAGCACATCGAGTTCTACCAGGGAGATCCGGAGGAGAACCTGAGGGCGATCCTTCACTCGCTGCAGACGCTGGGCGTGAGCATCGTTCCGCCGGCGTCAGCCGCGAAGGGGGACGACGCGAGGCACCCGAGCGCCACCGCGGCTTCGGCGCAAGGGATCGACCAGACGACCGAGCGCGGGGCGCTGGCCGTGCTGCCGTTCGACAACATCAGCCCCGATCCGGAGACCGACTATTTCAGCGATGGGCTGACCGAGGAACTGATCGCCAGGCTCTCGCTGGTGAGCGAGATCGAGTTGATCTCGCGTTGGGCCTCGATGCAACACAAGGGACGCGGGCAGGACATCCGCGCGATCGGCAACGATCTCGGCGCGCGGTACATCGTCGGCGGCAGCGTGCGGCGGTTCCAGGACTCGGTGCGGATCACGGTCCAGCTCGTCGACGTCGTGACGAACCGGCAGCTCTGGGGCAACACCTACAAGGGCAAGCTCGACGACATCTTCGACATCCAGGAGCAGGTCGCACAGCAGATCGTCGAAGCGCTGAAGCTCAAGCTCACCTTCTCTGAGAAGGTGTCGCTCACCAAGCGGCAGACGGTCAACGCGCAGGCCTACGACCTTTATCTGCGCGGCCAGGAGCAGCTCTACCGCCTGACCAAGCGCAGCGTCGAATATGCGATCCAGCTGTTCGAGAAGGCCATCGAACTCGATCCGCGGTATGCGGCCGCCTACGCGGGATGCTCGAGCGCCTACGGCCAGATGTACCAGCTGATCGCCCGCGAGGAGCGTTTCCGCGAGCTGGCCCAGGAGCTGAGCTTCAAGGCCCTGATGTACGACAACAACCTGCCCGAGGCGTACCGGGCGATGGGGCTGTCCTATTTCCTCTGGGGCAAGCTGAACGAGGCCACGGCATCGTGCACCAAGGCCATCGAGATCGATCCCGACGACTTCATCGCGCACTGGACGCTCGGGCGGATCTATTTCACCGAGGGCAAGCTCGCCCAGGCGCTGGATCTGTTCCGCCGAGTCGCCGAAATCAAGCCGGGCTTCTATGCGGGCCACCTCGATGTGGCGCAGACCTGCCTCGGGCTCGGTCGAAAAGACGAGGCGGAAGCCGTATACCGTCAGCTGCTGGAGCTGATGCCGAATTACCTGCTGCAGAACCCGGACGACTCGCGCGCACGATTGATTTATGCGAACCAACTCGGCCGCGCGGGCCTGAGGGAAGACGCGATCCGCGAGGGTACCAAGGCACTCGTGCTGAGCCCCGGCGACCCGGTGATGCTGTACAACGCCGCGTGCATGTACGTCAGTCTCGGCGAGTCGAGCCGAGCCATTGAAGCCCTGCGCCAGGCCATCGAGGCCGGATACACGAACTTCGGCTGGATGCAGAACGATCCGGATCTCGTGTCGCTGCGCAGCGATCCAGCGTTCATCGCCATGATGCAGGGTAAATAGCCCGGCACGCGGAGCGGGCGGCGCATGGGCCCTGGTCCGCCCGCGGCACGTTCGTTACACACTGATACAAATCCCCGCCTCGCAGAAATAGTCGCGAGACAGGCTGTCCGTACGCTGTGTTCCATCGGAGCGCCATGTCGCGCGCCCGACACCCAGGGGGAAGCATCATGCAACGCCTGCAGACGATCGCCCTCGGCGCCCTTGTGATGGCTTATGCGCTCGGCCCCATGGCGACGCAGATTCTCACGCCGGCCGTACCGTTCGTGCACCGGGACCTCGGGGTCACCATGGCAACGGCGCAAGCGCTGGTGAGCGTTGCGTTCGCCACCATCGCGGTGGCGACCCTGGTCTACGGCCCGCTGTCCGACTGCTACGGGAGACGCCCGGTCATCCTCGTCGGGACCACGCTGTTCTGCGTCGGGAGCCTGGTCGCCGCCGTTGCCACGAGCGCCGGATGGATGATCGCGGGACGCGCAGTCCAGGCCGCCGGAAGCGCTGCGGCCCTGTCGTTGACGCGGACCGTGGTCGATGACGTGTACGGTCGGAAGGGTTCCGCCCGGGTTCTCGCACATCTCACGACGGTGATGATCTTCGTTCCGATGCTCGCGCCGGGCATCGGCGGAATGCTCCTCGACCACGTGGGCTGGCGCGCGGTGTTCGTCGTGTGCCTGGCGTTCGGCGTCATCGCCCTGTCGCTGCTGGCCGTGTGGCTGCCGGAAACCCGCCGGGCGCGCGTGGGCGAACTGAGGCTGCGCGACGCGTTCGTGAATTACGTGAGCCTGCTTGGAGACCGTGATTACCTCGCGCCAGCCCTGCACTTTTCCTGGCTGATGGCAGCGGTCTTTGCCACGCAGGCCGCGATCCCCTACCTCGTCGTGGAGGTGCTGGGCGGGAGCGCAACCGAGTATGGCGTGTGGTTCGGCGTCGCCTGTCTGTTCTACATTGCGGGCAATCAATTCACCGCACGTTGGGGTGATCGGATGGCACCCCGCAGGCTGATCCTGTCCTCGGGCATTGGATGCGGCGTCGTGGCCATTGCGGGCACCCTCGCGATACAAGAGTTCGCATTGAGCACCGCGTTGCTCTTCCTGCCCACGATCGTGCTCTACTTTTTCGGTGGTGTCGGTGTCGCCCCGCTGCAGGCCGAGGCGCTCGCCGCGCAGCCAGCCCGCACCGGTGCGGCCTCGGGCCTGCTGACTGCGATGCAGATGGTCATCGGCGCCGCCACCGTTCAGGCGATCGGCATCTCGCACGATGGCACGCCGCGACCGCTGTTCGTGGGCCTGGTCGTCTGCACCGCTGCGGCCCTGTTGGCCCTCGTGAGCGTCTACCGTGCGCCAGTGCCGGCGGCCGGCCCGGAGCCACAGCAGTAGGGCGCGGCGCCCTGGCTCCGTCAGATTGCGTCGCCAGGAGCGGGGTTGCGGCCCCGCTCCCGGCGACATCCGGTCATTTCACGTCCGGCAGCGGCTTCAGGAAGTTCTGAAACGCCCAGTGAGCGATGCGGCTTCCTTGCCTCCGTCCCAGTTCATCCGCAAAGCGGAAATGTATGCCTTGCAGGATCCGGACCTCGACCACGTCGTCGGCAGCGGCCGAGAAGCGTTCGTAGGTCCGTGGGTTTACGGTCAGACCCGCGACGCCGCTCGAGATCGCGAAGTCCATCTCGTCGGTGCCGAAATGGAGCCGCAGGATCGTGGTGATCGAGCCCGAGAGGTTGTTCGCACCGGAACTGTGGTCCGGATAAGGCGGTGTCACGAGGAACGGCGTCCACGTCGCATCCCCGCCCGTCCGCGGATTTCCGTCGGCATCCCCCTCCCGGATGGCCGTAATCGGTCGCCAGAAGTTGTAGTCGAACTTCGTGTCGTAGACGCTGATCTGGGAATCGGCGGCCGCGAGGGCGACGAGCGCCAGCAGGCGAGCCTTGTCGCCGACGTCCGGGACATTCGCATCGGCAACGGAGCGCACTACGCCGAACCACATCGCAATTGGGTTACCTGACCAGAACCGCGCGAGATCAGTCTGCTCGGCCGTTCGCGCGCTGCCCGTCAGAGACCCCAACGCCTTCACCTCGTCGTAGTCGCGACGATACGACTCGCTCTTCAATGGCGGCGGCGGTTCTGGCCGGAACTGCGACGGACGGTTCAGCACGAAGGGAGCGGTTTTCGCCATCCACGTGTTGGCGCCCGCCGTCACCCCCGGCGTCGGACGCCACTCGCCGGGACCGGTGCCGCCGACAAACGGGTCCGTGGGCAACACGAAGAACGGGCGATAGAGGGGCAGGAGCGCTGCGGCCGCCTCCGTGCCGGCCTGCAGTCCCGGGTCCCCCGCATGGGTGACGGCCGGGTCGGCGACCGTGGCCAGGCAGGGATCGTCCGCCCCGTAGAGGCCGACCAGCACTCCGTAGGCCGCCGCGGCCGCCGCCGCGGAGGGCGAACCAACCCCGCGGAGGCCGGCATTTTCGTAGTGATAGGACTCGAAGCGTCCCTGGATCGCCTGAACGGCGTCATGTACGGCGGCCTGGACCAGTGCTATGTCGAGCAGCCCCGGAGGGCCTCCGCGGTTCGGTGGATTCGGTGGCCCCTGCACACAACTCAAGGTGACCGCGTTCCAGTCGGTCACGGCGTCCGCGTGGGCCGGCACGCAGACGCTGAGTGACATCGAAAAGACCAGAGCGGCGATGCTTATTGACTTGGCCATGGCGTGATCCCCCTGTTGCCATCATCCTCAATTACTGTCCCGGGGCCGCGGAGTAACGACAGAGCCGCTAAAATGGCGCTATAAAGACACCAAATATCCGCTAGACCGGCTGCAGGGAGGGGGCCACCAGGCAATGTCGGCGCATCGCAGCTATTCATTCGGCGAGTACACGCTGGATCTGACGCGCGGCGCCCTGCTCAAGGCCGGGGCGGACGTCAAGCTGCGACCGAAGTCGTTCGAGGTGTTGCGCCTGCTGGTCGAGCGGCATGGCCAGCTGGTGACGAAAGACGAGCTGCTCAGCGCCATCTGGGGTCATATCGTCGTCACCGAGGCCTCGGTCACGCAGTGTCTCGTCGACGTACGACGTGCCATCGGGGACAAAAGGCAACGCATCATTCGCACGGTGCCCCGTCGCGGCTTCATCTTCGACGTCCCGGTCGTCGAGTCAGACGGCACGGTCCAGGTCGACGACCCACAATTCCAGCCGTCCGCATCGCCACACCCGCGAGATCCGGTGCGCATGTCGCGCGGCGCCCTGCTTGCGGCCGCCGTCGCGGTCGTCGCGGCCGCAGCGATATGGTGGGGCAGTACGACGCGTACCGTGGATGGAGACGCGCCGCTCAGAGCCAGCGCCGCGCTGGCCCCGCCCAACTCCATTGCCGTCCTGCCGTTCGTGAACATGAGTCCCGAACAGGACCAGGAATATTTCTCCGATGGCATTTCCGAGGAGATCCTGAATCTGCTGGCCCAGAGTCCCGAGCTCCAGGTCATCGCTCGCACGTCTTCGTTTTCCTTCAAAGGCCAGAACGCGAGCGTGTCGGACATCGCAGCCAAGCTGAATGTCGCCTACGTGCTCGAGGGCAGCGTGCGCAAGTCGGGCCCGCGCGTGCGCATCACCGCCCAGCTCGTCGATGCGGCAAACAGCTCGCATCTCTGGTCGGAGGTCTACGACCGCGAGGTGCAGGACTCGTTCGCGGTGCAGAGCGAGATCGCAACCCGGGTTGCCAACGCCCTGAAAGTCACACTGGCCAGCGTCCGGATCGCACGGGTCGACACAACCCCGAGTGCCGATGCTCACGAACACTTCCTGCGCGCGCGATTCTTCTACCATCGCCGCGGGCCCGGCGACGTCGAACGAGCCAGGCATTACTACGAGGAGGCACTGCTGATCGATCCCCGGTACGCACGCGCCTGGGCGGGACTGGCGGGCGTGTACGGGGTTCAGATCAGCGAAGGTGAAATCCCCGTCACCGTCGGGCTCGAGAAGCGGCGGAAAGCCGTGGAGCAGGCCCTCGCACTCGGCCCGAACCTGGCGGAGGCTCACATACGAGCCGCCCAGCACTACTGGGATACCGGCGACGGGCAGCGTGCTGCCGCGCACGCGACCAGAGCCTATGCGCTTGATCGGGACGATCCGCTCGTGCTGGCACATTTCTCAAACGTGCTCGCCTGGCAGGATCGAATCGACGACGCGGCGGAGCTGCAGCGCCGCATCGTCCATCTTGACCCGGTCTCGCTCATCGGCCGGGTCAACTTCGCGAACACCTTGCTTGCGGCAGGCCGCCTCGACGAAGCGGAGGCAGAGTTTCTCAAGACCATCGAGATCAACCCCCAGTCGAGATCGGCCGTGGAGGTCGATCTCGGACGCATCCTCATTCTCCGGCGGCAATTCGCCGAAGCGCTCGAGCGCATTGAGCGCTGGCCCTCGGGCGAGGACCGGGATCAAGGCCTGGCTCTCGTCAATCATGCGCTCGGCCGTGATGCGGAAGCCGATGCTGCAATCCGGAGACTGATCCAGGGCACCGGAGCGGGCGGCGCCGTGCGCCTGGCGGAGGTCTACGCCTACCGCGGTAACCTGGACGAGTCCTTCAAGTGGATGGCGACGGCCCACGAACGCCTCGGTCGAAACGCCTGGATTTCGGCGGAGTGGGAGTGGGTGTATCCGCTGCGTTTTTCGCCTTTCCTCAAACCTCTGCGCGCGGACCCTCGCTGGTCGCAAGTGAGCACCCTTGGGCTCCCACCGGGGACACACGACGTGCTCGAAGCGTTGCCGGAGCAGCTAACCGACGCAGGATCGGCGTACGATCGCCCACCTTGACACCGGACCTGGCGAGGAGGATTGATGCGCGTCCATAAGCACATCGCGGTGGCCCTGGTGATTGCCGTGAGCGGCCCGGCAAACGCAGCGGCTGCGCAGCAGGCGCATGGGGGCGCGATCGTCGGGGCAGTGCTCATCGACGGCCGCGGCGGTGCTCCCGTGCCGAATGCGACGATCGTCATGCGCGACGGCAAGATCGACTGCGCCGGCACGTGCAGAATCCCCGAGGGGAGCGACATCGTCGACGCGCACGGCATGTGGGTCACTCCCGGGCTCATTGACGCGCACGTCCACTTCTCGCAGACCGGCTGGGCAGACGGCCGGCCCGACGCGATCGACGTCCGCGGCACCCATCCATACGAGCAGGCCATGGCGGAAAACCGTCGCGATCCGGAGCGCTACGGCCATTCGTATGTCTGTTCGGGCGTCACCTCGGTATTCGACGTCGGCGGCTATCCGTGGACGCTCGGGCTGCGCGACCGCTTCGAACACGACACCAGCGTGCCGCACGTCGAGGCGGCCGGCCCGCTCCTCTCCACGCTCGACCACTGGCTGAACCTGCCGGCAGAGCGACAGTTCATGGTCCTCAAGGACGAGGCCTCGGCGCGGAGCGAAGTGAAGTACCTGGCGTCGCAGGGCGCGCATGCGGTCAAGGTCTGGTACATCGTCCGCCCGCCGGATCTCACCGTTGACGCGTCGTCCGCCGCCGTTGCAGCAGCGGGCGACGAGGCGCGCAAGAACGACCTGCCGCTCATCGTCCACGCTACCGCGCTCGCCGAGGCGAAGGCGTCACTGCGCGCCGGGGCGAACGTGCTCGTCCACAGCGTCGAGGACCTTCCGGTCGACGCCGAATTCATCGACCTCGCGAAGAAGAACGGCACGATCGTCATCCCGACGCTCGTGGTCCTCGACGGCTACGTCCGCATGTTCCGCGGCGTCGTCGACCGCAAGCCGCCCGTGGTCGACGACCCGAACGGCTGCGTCGATCGGGCCACGCTGGCGAAGGTCGCGGAGACGGCGGCGCTCGACCCGGCGCTGGTTCCCGCCGACCGCATGGCCGCGCGTGAACAGCGCGCCGCGCGCTTCACGAAGGTGACGCGCGCGAACCTGAAGGCGCTCGTCGACGCCGGTATCCCCATCGCCACCGGCACCGACGCCGGCAATCCGCTCACGCTGCACGGCCCGGCGATCTACGAGGAGATGGAAGCGATGCAGACCAGCGGCATGACGCCGATGCAGGTCATCGTCTCGTCGACGGCGATCGCGGCGCAGGCGATGCGACTCGACAAGCGAGTCGGAACCATCGAGAAAGGGAAGGACGCCGACCTGGTCCTCGTCGGGGGCGACCCGGCGGCCGACGTGGCAAATTTCCGGAAGGTGCGCTACGTGGTGCGCTCGGGCGTGGTGCGATCGATCGACGAACTGCACGCCCTGGCACAGAATCCGCAGAACTGAGGCTGAGCCCGGTCGATGCGGCTCGAACGATTTACCGGCAAGGTCGTGGTCATCACGGGCGGGGCCAGGGGCCTCGGACGCGGACTGTCCGAAGCGCTCGCGCACGCGGGCGCCAGGCTCGTCGTCGGCGACATCGACATCGCGTCCGCGAACGCCCTTTGTGACGAGTTGGCGCGGGCCGCGTGCACGGCAACTGCACTCGAAGTGGACGTCACGGACGCTGCGAGCCTGGAGCGCCTCGTCGAGCGGGCCGTGGGCCTGCACGGCCGCGTCGACTACATGATCAACAATGCGGGCATCGCGGCCGGCGGCGAATTCCAGGACGTGTCCGCCGCCACGGTGCGTCGCGTGGTCGAGATCGACCTGCTCGGCGCCGCGTACGGCACGCTTGCGGCCTACAAGCAGATGGTGCGGCAGCGCGGCGGCCACATCGTGAACATCGCCTCGATGCTCGCGCTGTTTCCGAATCCGATGTCGGCCGCGTACGTCGCGGCCAAGCATGGGCTGGGCGGCCTCACCCAGTCGGTCATGGCCGAGGCGACCGGCCATGGCATCTTTCTCACGCTGGTCTGCCCAGGATACATTGCGACGAACCTGTTCGCGGCGGGCACCTTCGAAGGCAACCTGCGTCCGGACAACGTGGTCGAGCGCATCCCTTTCCGGCTCATCGACGTGGATACCGCGGTGGAACGCACGCTGCAGGCGGTGCTGGCACGCAAGACGTTCGCCGTGTTCCCCTTCTACGCGCGGATGCTATGGTGGACCCAACGGCTCTCGCCGCGCCTGATGATCGGCCTGCTGCGCCTGATGATGCGGGATCAGCGTCGTCGGTTCGGGTCCGGCCCGGTGCAGCAATAGGGACGAGTCATGAACCGCTGGATGCGTTGGCTGCCCGGACTGCAGGTCCTCACTCGCTACGAAGCCGCCTGGCTGCCGCACGACCTGATGGCAGGCCTGGTGCTCACCACGATGCTGGTGCCGGTCGGAATAGCGTATGCCGTGGCGTCGGGCGTCCCGGGAATCTACGGTCTGTACGCCACGATCGTCCCGCTGCTTGCCTACGCGCTGTTCGGTCCCAGCCGAATCCTGGTGCTGGGGCCGGATTCATCCCTGGCCGCGGTGATTCTCGCGGTCGTGTTTCCGCTCGCGGGTGGCGATCCGATGCGCGCCGTGGCCGTGGCGAGCATGATGGCCGTGGTGTCCGGGCTGGTGTGCATCCTCATCGGGGTGATGCGCCTGGGATTCGTCACGGAGTTGCTGTCCAAGCCGATCCGCTACGGCTACATGAACGGGATCGCGCTCACGGTGCTGATCAGCCAGTTGCCCAAGCTGTTCGGCTTCTCGATCGAAGGCATCGGGCCGGTGCGCGACCTCGTGCAGATCGCCGAAGGGGTGTGGGGTGGGCGGGCAAACTGGACCGCCTTCGCCGTCGGCGCCTGCACGCTTGCGGCGATCCTGCTGCTCAAGCGCTACGAGCGGATTCCAGGCCTGTTGGTTGCAGTCGTGGGAGCCACCGTTGCGGTCGGCGTGCTCGGTCTCGACCAGACCGCCGCCGTGAAGGTGCTCGGTCCGCTGCCGCAAGGTCTGCCGTCGTTTGCGCTGCCGTGGATCAACCTCGCCGACCTCGGCCAGGTGGTGATTGGCGGCTGCGCCGTCGCCATGGTGGCGTTCGCCGACACCAGCGTCCTGTCGCGCACCTATGCGGCCAGGACCCGCTCCAACGTCGATCCAAACCAGGAGATGATCGGCTTGGGCGCCGCGAACCTGGCCGGTGGACTGTTCCAGGGGTTTCCGATCAGCAGCAGCTCCTCGCGCACGCCGGTTGCCGAAGCCGCGGGTGCCAAGACCCAGCTCACCGGCGTGGTCGGCGCCGTGGCCGTCGCACTGCTGCTGGTAGTGGCCCCCAATCTGCTGCAGCACCTGCCCAACAGCGCGCTGGCAGCGGTCGTGATCGCCTCAGCCATCGGCCTCTTCGAAATCAGCGACCTGCGCCGCATCTTCCGCATCCAGCAGTGGGAGTTCTGGCTGTCCGTCGTCTGCTTCGTCGGCGTTGCCGTGCTGGGGGTGATTCCCGGTATCGGCGTGGCGATCGTGATCGCGGTCATTGAATTCCTGTGGGACGGCTGGCGGCCCCACCACGCCGTGCTGGGCCGCGTCGACGGCATCCGGGGCTACCACGACATCGGGCGCTATCCCGCGGCACGGCTCATCCCGGGCCTGGTGCTTTTCCGCTGGGACGCTCCGCTGTTCTTTGCCAACGCCGAGCTGTTCCAGCAGCGCGTGCTCGAGGCCGTGGCGCAATCGCCGACGCCGGTGCGATGGATCATCGTGTCCGCCGAACCGGTCACCAGCGTCGACGTGACGTCGGCGGACGTGCTCGCCGAACTCGAGCAGCGCCTGCGCGCGTCCGGCATCGAACTGCGGTTCGCGGAAATGAAGGATCCGGTCAAGGACAAGCTGAAGCGCTTCGAACTGCTCGAGCGCTTCGGCACCGCGAGCTTCTATCCCACGCTGGGCGCCGCCGTCGACGCCTACCTCGACGAGCACTCCGTGGACTGGAAGCCCTGAGCGACCCCGGAGACGCGCCCGGTCGATCAGTCGGACAGGCCCGCCGTAATGCCTGTGGTCTTCTGCAACGCGACGTACTCAGCACGCGCCTCCGCAGCGGTCATGCCGGAGCGTTGGAGCCGCTTCAGTTCGGCCATCTGCGCGGCGTAGTTGCCGTCGATCCTGGCGAGGACCGGTGCGAAGCGGGGATCGCTTTCCGCGCCCCACACGAACGGCAGCCTGCCCCCCAGCGTCCGGTCGCCGATGAATCCGGACGCGGCCAGGGCCGAGAACTTCTCCAGCGCGCCGTCCATGTCACCCCGGAACGTGCGCAGCATCGCCTGGAACCAGAGCGTTTGAGCCATGTGCAACGGGCTCCACCCGGCGACTCTGGCCTCCAGCACCGCGAGGACCGGCTCGGCGTCGTTCGCGCGCCCGGTCTTCTGCAGCAGCGCGATGAGCGCGACCGCCTCGAACGGAGTGAACTGGAAGCCGATCGTCTTGTCCTCGAGACTCGCCCAGTGCGACCAGAGGACGTCGGCAGCATTCGCATGATCCCCGAGCACGGCATACGTGCAACTGGTGGCAAAGCGTGCCACGCTGTCGTCTCGACCCCCCGCCGCCGGTCTACGGAGCGCGGCCAGCGCTTCAGCTTTCCTGCCGCGCACCGCGAGCGAGACCGGCTCGAGTACGGAGCCCGCGATGACCGGGTGATCGTAGAGCCCGTTGGTCTGGAACGACCACGCGAGACGGTTGCGTTCCTCCCGGTCAAGCTTGTCGCCCTCTTCACGGTACTCGATGTCGGCGAGGAAAAGTTCGCGCGCAGCCAGGTTGCTGTCCGAGTACAGGTGCACCTCCAGCTGACGCGCTGCCGTCTGATTGATCTCGTAGAGCCGCTCGAGCGTGGCAAAGGCCTCGCGCTTGCGATCCTTCAGGTTCAGCAGGTGCGCGAGATCCTCGAGGACCTGAGGGTGCAGCGGGTCGATCGCGCGTGCCGTTTCCAGTTCAGCGATCGCCGCGTCGGCGCGGCCGGTGGTGTACGCCAGCACGCGCTGCTTCTGGATATGCGCATCGACAAGCTGCGGGTCCATCACGAGCGCTTTGTCGAGGGCTTGCTCCGCGAGCTCGGTCTCGTCGCGGTACCGCCACAGTACGCCCTGGGCCAGGTACGCACTCGCCTCCCTGGGATCGAGCTTGAGCGCAGTGTCGATGGCCTGCTGTGCCAACGCGATTGCCTGATCCGGCGGCGTATCGCCCCCGACCGCCGCGCTGGTCGCGAGATGGGTGCGCGCGAGCCAGGCCCACGCCGGCGCATAGCTCGGCGCCGCGGCGGTGATCGCCAGCAGTTCCTGGCGCGCCTCGGCCAGAGCCGTGGCACTCCTGTCGTAGTAACGATGACGGGCCCACAGGAAACGCTCGAACAGCTCCGGCGAAATGGTGCCCGAGTCGCTGGTAAGCCGCGGTTGCGAGCCCGCCCCGAGACGTGGCAGCAGTGCCTCGACGATGTGGTTGGCGATATCGTCCTGCACTTTGAAGATGTCGGTGATGGGGCGATCGTACTTCTCCGACCACAGATGCTTGCTGTCTTTGGCCGAAATCAGCTGCGCGACGACGCGGATCGTGTCCCCGGAGCGGCGCACCGAACCTTCCAGCACGGTGTCGACGTCCAGCGCGGAGGCCACCTCCGCGATGGTCGGGTTCTTGTCCTTGAAGTGGAATGACGAGGTTCGCGCAGCGACGTGCAGCTGCGGCACCTTGGCCAGCAGGTTGAGCAGCTCTTCCGCAAGGCCATCGCCGAAATATTCGTTCTCCTTGTCGTCGCTCAAGTTGACGAATGGCAGCACGGCGATCGAGCTGAGTGTCGCGCCACCCTGACCGGCGGCCTCCGCGGGCACGTCCCGGCTGCGTGCTTCCCAGATCCGGTCGGCGACCAGGAAGACGATCGCGGCGCCCATCAGGCCGATCACGAGGCGATTCAGTTTCGCTCCGGTCTGCGGCGTGATGGATTCGTTCGGGTCGACGGCTTCGGTGCGCTTGATGCCCTGCGGGGTCAGCTCGAACGCCCAGGCAAACAACAGCGCGAACGGAAAACCGACGATGCCGAGCCAGACGACCAGCGACAACGTGTAGTCCGGGAGTTTCAGCGCCGGTACGACGGTCCCGGTGATCTGCACGACCAGCCAGCCCACCACCAGGTAGGCGGTGCCGACCTTGAACACGTTTCGGCGCCTGAGCTCGGAAAACAGCGATGACATACCTGGTTCCTGGCAGCCGCGACCGGTGAACTCGGCGGTTCAATGCGCGAAGTAAAGCACGCGGTAGGCGCCGGTGCACGACCTCCAGCGCACGGCCGGTCGCTGGAGAAGTCGCCGGGAGCCCGGCGATCGTGCGTTGTCGGATGCGTCAGGTCCGCGGCATCCGCGAGAACTGCCTGGTTCGGCCGCGGGGCCCCGCTTGGAGCGGCTAGCCCGCGGCGGTTCGGCGCTTCGACTCCATCCAGGTCCGAACTCGCTTGGCATCCGCGATCCGCGTGAGCTTGCCCCAGGAGTTGAGCAGCACGATCACGACCTGGCGGCCATCGATGACGGTCTGCATCACGAGGCAGCGGCCGGCCTCCGAGATATAGCCGGTCTTCTGGACGTTCACGTGCCAGCCAGGATTCTGGACCAGCAGGTTGGTATTGCGGTACTCGAGTCGCTGGCGGTTGACTTGCACCGTGTGGTCCGCATCGGTCGAGTAATCGCGGATCGTCGGGTTCTCCGCCGCTGCGAGCACGAGCTTCGCCAGGTCCTGCGGGCTCGCGACATTGCCGCTCGACAGACCCGTAGGGTCGACGAAACGCGCTGTGGTCATGCCGAGCGCTGCGGCCTTCTTGTTCATGGCCTGCACGCAGGCGGGCGTGCCTCTCGGATAGTGCCGGCATAGAGCGTGCGCGGCGCGATTCTCGGACGACATCAGCGCGAGGTGCAGCAGGTCCCCCCGGGTCAGCTTGGCGCCCGGCGTGAGGCGCGAGCCCGAACCGGCGGTGCCGCGCACGTCATCGGAGGTGATGGCCAGCATCTCGTCCATCGGCTGACCGACCTCGAGAACGACCAGGGCGGTCATCAGCTTCGTGATGGAGGCAATCGGCACGGGAATGCGCTCGCGGCGGGCAGCGAGCACCGACGAGTCCGACTCGTCGAAGATGTAGAACGCGCTGGAGCGCAGGTCCGGTTGCGCCCGCGGCTTCACGGCTCCGTTCGGGGCAGCCGTGGCTGAGACGGGTACGAGAACGGCCGGCAGAGCAAGAGCCAGCGCCATCAAACCAACTTTTCGGCACGAGTGCATGAGGTATCTCGAATGTTCCCCGGGGCCCTGCAGGTGTGAAGGGTAGCCGGTTGCGCTTGACAGGTAACGTGACATAACTCGCAGAAACAGTCCGGCGAAGCCCGCAGCCCGCACGTCGGCAAGGTTCCTTGGATCTTCTGCCGGGAGGATCAATCGGAGCCCGCCTGCGACTCCATGGAGTCGAGCATCATCGCAAGACGTGCTCGCAGGCGCGCGGCGATCAGTGGCGCGCTCACACCACCCCAGTAGCGCAGCGCCTTCTTCAACTGCAGGATCGCGTCCTCCATGTTGCCGAGCGCAAACGCAGTCTCGGCGGCGGCCTCGGCGCGCAGCGCCAGGATGGCCGGCGTGCTCAGACCTTCCGCCTCCAGCGCGTCGAACTCGCGCAGGCGCGACTGAGCTTTCCCGGTATCCCCGGCGCGCGCCGCGCAGCTCGCGAGCACGGCCAGCAGGGTGGCGCGGCGCTGCTGAACGGCCCAACCGTCATCCATGAGCGTCATTTCCAGGCTGCGAACCGCTCGCTCCGGCTCGCCCCTGGCCAGCAGCAATTCGGCATAGCCCGGTTGCGGCTCCCAGCCCAATTCCTGGGCGTAACGGTAGCTTCGCTCGGCTTCCTGCCAGTCGCCGCGCAACCGTTGAATGTCGCCGAGCACCCGGTACGCCTCGCCTTCTACGTACGGGGCGGCGACGCCAATCTCATCGGCGGAATCCAGCAACTCGCGTTCGGCGTCCTCGAGATCACCCCGAACGGCAAGAATCTCGGCGTGATGCATGCGACAGATGCCGGGAAAGGCATTGATTTTCGACCGCTGGCACCACTGGTTGAAACTCTCGTTCCACTGGATCGCGCGGCTCCAATCGCTGCGATTGGTCGATGCAAACAGGACTCCGCAATACACCAACCCGCCCGCAAGTGGTTGCACGCTGCCGCCGAGCACGAGCGTGGCGGCCTCGTCAAATCGCGCAGCGCCCCGTTCGATCTGTCCCGTCGCCAAGCAGGCGTGACCTTGGTAACTCAGCCCGAGCGCAATCAGGTCCGGGTTGTTGCACGCGCGGCCGATGCGCTCGGCTTTCTCCGCGAATTCCAGCGCCGTGCCGTACTCACCGCTGACTACGGAGAAGCGCGCCCTCAGCCACGCGACATGACCGGACGCCTCGCAGTCGCCGGAATTCTGCACCAGTCGTTCGGCGTGTTTGAGCCAGCCTTCGGCCGCGACACCCAGTCCGCGTTCACACTGCACGCGAGCAAGCTCCACGGCCGTCTTTGCCGCGGCTTCGGTCTGGCCGTGCAGTGTCTGTTGCCGCAATGCGCGTTCGAGCGGCTCCACGGCGGCGGCGAGTCGCCCGCCGCACTGCGCAGCAAACGCCCAATCGAGCAAGGCCGCCACATCGAGGTCGACGCCTGAGCGGTCGGTGTGTATGAACTGTGCAACGGCCTCGTCCCATTCGGAAAGTTTCATCGCTTGCCGCGCTGCCGCCACTGAATCCGGGGCGAGATTCATCGCACGGGTTATCGTGGGCTCGAGCGACAGCACGTCGCCCACGAAGCGATAACCGAGCCGGTGATAGGTGCGGATGTAATCCTCGCATCCGCCCGAACGCAGGACCTGTCGCAGCAGGCTGATGACCCGCTGCAGCGACCCTTCCATCACGATCACGCCCGGCCACAGTGCGCCCAGCAATTCCTCCTTGGGCACGAGACGATCGCGGTGGTCGATCAGGAACAGCAGCAAGTCGAATGCCTTGGGCTGCAGGGCGATCGCTGCCTCACCCAGCAACAGCTCATGGCCTTCGCGGTCGACCTGGAACTTGCCGAAACGCAGCAGGGACGTATTTCGCGGGCCGACCACCGGGAAATTATACATAGATGGTCGCTCCCGGCCGGCACCAGGTGTCCATCGTGCTCGGAAAAGAATCAGAACTTGATCAGCCTTTGCCAAGGATCTCTCGCGAGCACCCACCTAGCATTCCGTTCGAGCCCGGACCGGCGGAAGCGGCAGTCCAGTCACGAGTCGACCGCCACCGCCGAGCCGACAGTCAATTTGCATCACTAACATCAGGAGGATTCGCAACATGAACACCTACGTCATCCGCCGCAGAACGGCGTGGAAAACCCCTGCCGAGCTCGAGGCCGCCGCTGCCCGATCGGCACGCGTCGGTAATGAGGAGATGCCGGACCAGGTCCGCTGGATTCGCTCCTACGTCGTACAGGAAGCGAACGGCACCCTGGGCACCGTGTGCATCTACCAGGCCGTGAGCCCGGCCGCCATCCGGGACCACGCGCAGCGTGTCGGCATGCCAGCCGACGAGATCACGCCGGTCGCGCGCACCGTGGTGGTGCGTGAAGACCCCACGGAAGCGGCCTGAATGGTCAGCGGTTGAATCAACCGAGAACACACTGGAGGACATGACACATGAAGACTTCCCACTCCCGCAGCAGGACTCTCCTGGCGGCATTGGCCCTGCTGCTGAACGGCGGCGCGATCGCTGCCACCCCTGCGACCCGACATCTCTATATGGATGTCCACGATCTCGATTCGGTCACCGCGGAGGCGGTGGCCGGCGCGCACCAGAAGGACCTGGCCGTGCAGGATCAATATGACGTGAATTTCATCCGGTACTGGGTGGATGAGGAGAACGCCAAGGTCTATTGCCTGGCCGAGGCGCCGAATGCCGGGGCCGTCAGTGAGGCACACGCGCATGCACACGGCCTCGTACCCCAGAGCGTGCACGAGGTGACGACGGGGGCCGAAGCGCCGGAAACCGGCAAGATGGACCTCTATCTCGATGTGCATCGGGTTGGAGCTGGCAAGGTGACGCCCGAAGCAGTGGCTCAAGCCCATGAGAAGGACCTCGCCGCGCAGGACGGCCACGGCGTGCGCTTCATAAACTACTGGGTCGACCCGCGTTCCGGCGACATCTTCTGCCTGTCGGAAGCGCCGAGTGCCGAGGCAGTGCTGGCAACCCACCGTGAGGCACACGGACTGGTCAGCGATGAGATCGCGAAGGTCACCGAGGGCAAGTAGACCCGACCCAGTCTGTGTCCGTCGGCGGCGGCGGCAGCCAGGGACGGCTGCCACTGCCCAGCAGCGATCGGAGGGAACAAGATCATGAATTGGCGCGTGTTGCGGATCGTGGCCCTGCTGCTTGCATCCACCCGGGCTGATGCGGCGGCCGCTGTCCTGCCTGGCGTGGACCTCACCGAGCAGATGCGGGCGGCTGCGAGGCAGGAAATGCTCGCGGCCATGCCGCGGAACAAGCGCATCGTCGTGAATGCAAGGCAACCTGTGAAGCATCGCGTCACCGTCTTCACTGATACCGACTGCCCCTATTGCCAAAGATTTCATCAGCGGATCGAGGACTATCTGCGAGCAGGCATTGAGATTCAGTACATTTTCTACCCTCGTGCGGGGCTGGGCTCGTCCGCCTATGCAAGAGCCATTGCCGTATGGTGTTCCGAGGACCGCCCGGCGTCGCTCGCCTCGGCTCTGAATGACGCGACCTTCCCGTTGCGGACCTGTGAAAATCCCGTGGCGGAGCATTACGAGCTCGCCGTGCGCCTGGGTCTCCTGGGCACACCAGCCCTGATCACCGAGGACGGCACCGTGATGTATGGTGCCGTGGCGGTGTCCAGGCTGCTGGACCGGCTGAATGCGCTGAACGACGCGCGAAACAAGCCGCCCGGATGACGCACGCCGGCTGACCGGCCCTCCTGTGCGCCACCGCACCGACGAAAGACCGGAGACAGCGGACGCTTGGTCGTTACGACTCCTCAGCCTGACGGCGGTCCTGCCTTATGCGTCGAATTCATGCCAGAACGCTCTCTCTTCTCACGGCACTTCTGCTGGCCGCCTGTGGCGGAAGCAATTCGGGCTCTGACCTCGTCGCCACGAACCCGGCGCGCGGTCAATTGCTGCAGAGTCCGCCCGAGCTGGTGTCCATGGTCACCGCTCCAGCCTTGCTGCTCATCCTGAACACGTTGGCCAACCAACAGCTGCTCGCGATCAGCGGAACGCCCCTGTGCGACATCGCCGTGTACCACATTCGATACGCGACGGTCGGCGGCGCAAACGAGGCTACCACTGCATCCGGGGCATTGATGGTGCCGCTCGGCAGCGATCCACGTTGCCGCGGCACTCGCCCCATACTCTTGTACGCGCATGGCACCACGACCGACCGCGCGTTCAACATGGCGAATCTGCAGGGTGACCCCAATGGAGAAGGGCTCGTCATGGCGGCGCTTTTCGCATCGCAGGGCGACATCGTGGTTGCCCCGAACTTCGCCGGCTACGACAGCTCGACGCTGCCTTACCATCCATACCTGATCGCTGACCAGCAGTCGAAGGACATGATCGACGCGCTCACTGCCGCACGCAGCGCGTTGCCGACTGCGGCCGCGCCAGCGACCAGGGACAGCGGTCGGCTGTTCATTACCGGCTACTCGCAAGGTGGTTACGTGGCGATGGCAACACATCGCGCCATGCAGGTCGCCGGAATGACGGTCACGGCATCGGCTCCGATGTCCGGGCCCTATGCCATGGCCGCCTTCGTCGACGCGGTCTTTTCAGGTCGGGTCAGTTCCGGTGCGACGGTATCGGCCACTCTGCTGATCACCGCTTACCAGAAAGCATACGGCAACCTCTATTCCGCCACGGCTGAGGTCTTCGAGGCGCAATACGCGGACGGCATCGAGTCCCTGCTGCCGAGCACGACGCCACGAAGCGTGCTGTACGCACAGGGTAAGCTGCCCGCAGATGCGATGTTCAGCGCGACACCTCCGGATCCGGCGTTCGCCGACATCACACCCGCGACCACGCCGGCCAATCTGGCGCCGATCTTCGCGCTCGGCTTTGGCACGGACCACCTGGTCACGAACAGTTTCCGTCTGAGTTATCTCCTGGACGCGCAATCAAACCCGGACGGCGGCTGGCCAACGACGACGACGGGCATTGCGACCGCGACGCCCGGGGTTCGCCTGCGGCAGGCGCTGAAACTGAACGATCTACGCAACTGGATTCCGACGGCCCCGACTCTGCTGTGTGGAGGCAATGCGGACCCGACCGTCTTCTGGCTCAACACGCAACTGATGCAGGGTTACTGGGCGGCGCGCGCGCCGTCACCCGATCCGGTGACCGTGCTGGATCTCGATTCCACTGTATCGGGCGGTGACCCCTACGCCGATCTAAAAAACCAGTTTGCGCAGGCGAAGCAGCTCGCTGCTGCAACGGCCGTGGCACAAGGGGCCACCGATGGCGGAGCGAGTGCGGTCTCCGACGCCTATCACGCCGGGCTGCTGCCCCCGTTCTGCCTCACAGCCGTCAAGTCCTTCTTCGCGGCTCATTAGCACCAGGGCTTGCGGCAAATCGAAGGCCCCGGCCTGGCCGACCGAATTCACGCCGAGCAGACCAAAGTGCACCGCACGAGCGCGCACCTCATTCCCGTGACAAACGCTCGATTTCGGCGAAAAAGCTCCGGCGCCCGCTGGTCAATCCGAGTGCTTTCCACGTCGGTGCGAGCCTCACGACGCGATCTTTGAACGCGTCCTCGTAGTACTCCTGGTCGAGGTAGCCCTGCTGGAACTGGTAGTGCATGTTGTCCCAGTGTGTCTGCTGGGCGATCTGCCACATCCTGAACCGCCGCCGCTCCGCTTCAGTCAATCCATCCAGCGCCTTGACGTCCTCGGGATAGCCGAGCTCGGTGAGCTTGATGATGATCGGCCCGATGTATTCCGAATCGGCCGCGTGCACGAGCATGGCCTGCAATGCATCGGAGCGCATCTGGTAGGTCTGCGCGAGCGCCAGTTTGCGTCCCTCTTCCATCGCGTGGGTGTTCTGGCCGATCTGCTTGGCCAGGTAGATCAGCGTGACGACCACGGCCAGCGCCCCGACGACCTCACCGATCGCTCCCCAGTCCTGCAAAGTCATAGGTGTCCTCCGTTTGCGGGGTGCATGCAGTCTTCCGCAACCATATCCCACGCTGCAAGACTCCATACGGAATCGAGCCAACGACGCGCTGACTCTCGCCATAGCGGAGCCCCTGAGTGGGAGCTGGCGGGCCGAAGATGAGCTTTGTCCCTGTCGCGGCTAGACTGTCTCCGGTCGCACGAGGCCGCCCCGACAATGCACCAGTCGATACGCCTGACCAGGTCTTCCGATGGCACCATGATCGCCTGGGCCGATGCCGGGACCGGCCCGGCTCTGGTGAGGGGCGCCAACTGGCTCACGCATCTCGAATACGACTGGGACAGCCCCGTCTGGCGACATTGGATTCGTTTCTTTGCCGCGCATTACCGCTTCATTCGATACGACGAGCGCGGCTGCGGCATGAGCGAATGGGACGTCCCCGAGGTGTCGCTCGACCGCTCGTTCGAAGATCTCGAAACGGTCATCGAGGTCGCGAAGCCGAAGACTCCATTCGTTCTCGTCGGGATTTCTCAGGGCGGCGCGGCTGCCATTCGATATGCGGTGACACATCCCGAGAACGTCTCGCACCTGATCCTGTATGGCGTTTACGTGCAGGGACGGGCGCAACGTGGCGACCCGCAGGCGGAGGAACAGCTGCGTGCGATCATCGCGCTCACACGCGTCGGCTGGGGGCAGAACAACCCGGTGTACCGTCAGCTGTTCACCTCCCGGTTCATTCCCGGAGCGAGCGACGAGCAGCTTCAGTGGTTCAACGAGCTTTGCCGGCGTACGACGACGCCGGAAATGGCCGCGCGCATCATGGAATTCCGGATGAACATCGACGTCGTCGATCTCCTGCCGCACGTATCGGTGCCAACGCTGGTGCTGCATTCGACCAGCGAGGACGTCGTGCCGCTGTCCCAGGGTCGCCTGGTGGCATCGCGAATCCCGGGCGCGACTTTCGTACAGCTCGATTCACGCAATCACATCCTGCTCGAAACGGAGCCTGCCTGGGAGCGGTTCAAGGTGGAGGTGCTCGCATTCACGGGCCGCTCATCAGACCGCGCGGTAGACGACGACACGATCTTCGCGACCCTGTCGCCACGCGAACACGAGGTCCTCGCCAGGATTGCCGAGGGCCGTACAAACATCGAAATCGGCCGCCAGCTCTTCATCAGCGAAAAGACCGTGCGCAATCACGTGACGCGGATCTTCGAGAAGCTCGGCGTCCGTTCGCGCGCACAGGCGATCGTGCTCGCCAAGGACAGCGGACTCGCGACGCGACGCTCGGCACGTGGACCTGCGGCGCACTTGCAGAAGCACGGAACGAACAGGTGAAGTAGCGTACGCGCCTAACCTGCCAGTGAACGCCGCGCCTGGTTCGCGTAGAGGGCGATGGTGAATCCGCGTCGAATGAGGCGCAGCGCGCGGTGCGGTCCGAGTGCGAACATCACCGCCACGCCGACGACAGCGATCACGGGGGCGAGGCTGCGCACCGTCTCTATCGCCCGGTCCACGCGGTCCGTCCGGCTCTCGATGCCAGCGTAGATCTGCCCGACGTCATCCCGCTGCAGTTCGCATTCTGCCTGCAGGGCCCTCCGCCGGGCAGTCAAGGCCGCAAGACGTGAACTCACGGCTCTCTCTGCAGCGCCGTCACGTCCCGACGCAACTCCGTACGCGTCGCATCGAGCAGACGGGGCTTCTCGTGCAGCCGTTTGCGGAACACAACGCCGGCCAGCAGTGCGGCCAGCAGGAAAATGGCCGTCACACCGACCGCCGCCGCCATACGGTGCGTGTCCCAGAAGTAGATCACGACCGTGAGGCCGACCAGCAGTAGCCCCAGGATGCCGGCCATCAGCGCCCCGAGGGCCCAGAGCAGGATCTGTATGCCTCGTTCGAGGTCCTCGCTGATCTCCGTCGTCAGCAGTTCGACACGAGTCTGCGCGACCGCGAGCAGCGTGCCGCCCAGCTGGACCAGCGACCGCAGAAGGTTGGTCGCTGGTCCCTGCGTTCCGTCACTCATATGAGAATCAGCGACGGGCCAGCAATACGCCGATCACGAGCCCGACTCCGGCGGCGATGCCCATCGCCTGCCAGGGATTGCGTTTCGCGTAGTCCTCGGTGGCATGGAGCGCGTCCTCGCCGTGCTGGCGCGCCGCACGTTCGGCTTCGCGGACCCGGGCCTTGGCGGCCTCGATCGACTCGCGGATCTTCGCGCGAGCCTCAGTCAACTTCTCGCCTCCCTGGTCGCCGGAAGCCTTGATAAGGGCTTCGGCATCGCGCATCACGGCGGCGAGGTCGTCCTTCAACTTGGCAGTGGTTACGGTTTCGTTCATGGTCTGCTCCTGCCCGTCTGGGTGGGCTGCCGGAATCCATTGGCGGCAAAAATCATGCTATGCCCCTCGGCTACAGCAGGCAATCCGTAATCTGAACGATCCGGCAAGGGTGCCAACGCCATTCCACCGGTGGTCGAGGACGCCATGGTTCGACACGAATTGGCGCTGGGACCGCGAGAGGCATTGAAAAGACAGGAAAAAAAGCCTGCCCAGCGACGAAATCTAACCATCGACGCGCGCACTTTCCGCGCGCGTCGGTGAGTTGCGAGCGCTGTCCAATGTCACTCAGACCGCAGCGGGGGGCACACTGGCCGGCGCCTCCGCAATCGCCTGCAGAGCGTCACCGGCGGTCGTCGGTTTCGTCAGCGCGAGGTCGCCCAGCGAAACGATGCCCACGAGCCGCTTGTCGCGATTCAACACGGGTAAACGCCGGACATGGAGATCGGCCATGACCCTGGCAACGTCCTTGACGGATTCATCGTCATAGACGTACTTGACGTCCGAGGACATGACCTCGCGGACCGTGCATTCCTGCGGTGTCAACCCTCGCGCCACAGCGCGTATCGTGATGTCGCGATCCGTCAGCATGCCCACCAACCGATCGTTCTCGCCGACGGGCAAGCTGCCGAAGTCCTCCCGGTCCATCATCTGTGCGGCGGACTGGAGGGTGTCGTGCGGGGATGCAATCCTGACGTCGCGCGTCATGACTTCGCTGATGATCATAGGCTGGCTCCTTTGTGGGATCACATCTGCCGGATCTCGAGATCGTTGCGCACCTCTGCGACGCCGTCGACGGAGCGCGCCAGTTCGCCGGCGCGGGTCTTCGCCGCCGTCGATTCGACGAACCCGGTCAGCTGCACCACGCCCTTCTGCGTTTCCACGTTGATCTGGTACGCCTTGGTCGTCGTATCCTCGATGAGCTTCGCCTTGACCGAGGCCGTCACCATGCCATCGTCGATGGCCTCGCCGGTCGTCGCCTGCGGAGTGCTGACTCGTAGATCGTTGTGAACCTCCTTGACGCCCGTGACCGAGCGGGCCACCTTCGTGGCCTGGTCCTTCTGCTGGGCGTTATCGACGAAGCCGCCGAGTTCCACGACGCCGCGATAGGTCTCGACGTTGATCTGGCCGGCCTTGGTGATCGGATCGTCGATCAGCCCCGCCTTTACCTTTGCGGTGAGCACGCTGTCGTCGATGACCTCGCCAGCCGACTGCTGCGTGCGCGTGGAAGAGCAGGCGCCGAGCAACGCCAGCGCCGCCATCATGGCAATGAGTCTCGGAAATCTACGTTTCATGATCATCTCCTCTTCGTTTGTCGATGCGGCCGCTGCTGCGCCGCAATCGGTCCTGATGCCACCCCGTTATAGACAGGCCAATACACGTAACGATTCGTTCGCCCGCTGCCGGCCCCGATCCGCAATCTGCGCATAACCACGTCCCATCAAGTACTTGGCACCACCGTGTAGGACGAACACCGACAGCAGGAGACGGGAAAGCCGAAGTCGATCCGCTGCGCCGCCGATGCAACGCCGACGACGATGGGGTTACACAGTTGCCCAGGCGGCGTGAGAAATGATTCAGGCGACTTCGGTCCAGGAACATCCTGGGACGACGTGTCAAAAAGGTTGTATTTAGGCAGCGAAACCAGCGAAGGTGCATCGGCATGACACGGGTACTGATCGCCGACGACCACGCATTGTTCCGCGCAGGGTTGCGCCAGTTTCTTACGCAATCTCTGGCTTCGACGGACATCGGCGAGGCCGCGTCGGGGAACGAGACACTGACGTGCCTGCAGCAGAAGACATGGGACCTGCTCGTCCTCGACATCAATATGCCCGACCGCAGCGGGCTGGACATCCTCCGGCACGTTCGGTCCGGTCACCCGGGTACGAAGGTGCTGGTCCTCTCCGGATACCCGGAGCGCCAGTACGCGCTCAATGTGCTGAGGGCGGGAGCCTCCGGTTACATCGCGAAGGACAGCGAGCCGGAGGAGCTTCTCAAGGCCGTACGGGTGGTACTGCAGGGCCGACGCTACGTAAGCGAAGGCCTTGCGGAGTTGCTGCTGCTCGACCTCGACCGCGCGGACAAGCCGCTGCACAGCCTTCTGTCGGATCGCGAATTCCAGATCTTCGGAAAGCTCGCCGCGGGGCAGGGAGTATCGGTGATCGGCCGCGAGCTGTGCCTGTCCGTGAAGACCGTGAGCACCTACCGGACGCGCATCCTCGAGAAGATGAGCATGAAGAGCAATGCGGACCTTACCAGCTATGCATTACGAAACGACATCATCCAGTAGTCGCACCGACAAGGATGGTACGGTGGCCGTTGCGGCCCGTCTGCAGGTCCTGCTGGTCGAGGATTCGGTTGTTATCTGCAACTTGATCGCGAACATCATCAGCAACGTGGCAGGAGTCGCCCTCTCTGGCAGCGTCGGCTCGGAGGACGACGCAGTCGAGGCCATCAACCGCGGCAACGTCGACGTGGTGATCCTCGACCTGCAGCTGCGTCGTGGCACGGGGTTCGGGGTCCTGCGGGCCGTGCGCACGATGGACAGAAAACCGATCGTAGTGGTGCTCACCAACTTCGCGCTCAGCACCTACCGGGAGTCCGCGCTCGCGCTGGGGGCACGACATTTCCTCGACAAGTCACGCGATTACGATCGCCTCCCGGAGATACTCGCGGAGATCGCCGCCGCACGCGCTTCGTGATCCTCACGCGGTGGATCCGCCCCTCTCCGCCCCGGGAATCGCCGCGAACGTCCCCGAGCTGTCGGCGTCGGGCGACTCTGTCTGGATCACGCTGGTGAGTGGAACCCTCACGCGGACATGCGTGCCACCGCCCGGCTCGGAGGAGATGTCGAGCTGGCCGCCCAGCACATGGACGCGGTGGCGCATTCCCGCAATGCCGTGGGATCGGGGCCGTGCGAGATTCGCCGGCGACGCGCCGATGCCATTGTCGCGGACGGTCAGGACGACCTGCTCGTCGGTCACCTCGAACGCGACCTCGACTTCGCTCGCGGAAGCGTGCTTCACCACGTTAGCCAGGGCTTCCTGCACGACTCGAAACAACGTGATCGCGCCGGCCCGGCTGAACTGCGGCTCGTCGTCCGGGAAGTGCTCCGTGCAGCCGATATTGGCGCGTTTGCATGTTTCCTCGACCTGCCAGCGCAGCGCCGCCAGCAGCCCCATGGTATCGAGCAAGGTCGGACGCAGTTCCTCGACGACCCTCCGTTTCAGGTCGATGATCGAGCGCCTGTCGGACCCGTTCCAGCCGCTCCTTCATGTCCGTCTGGCCGCCGGGCGCGTGCTTCTGCATCCAGGTTACGTCCATCCGCGCGGCCAACAGCACGCCGCCGAGTGCGTCATGCAGGCCGCGCGACAGGCGGGCGCGCTCCTCCTCCTGCACGTGCTGCAAGTGGCGGTACAACTCGCTCAGCTCCGCCGCCTGCGCTGCGGCCTGGGCCTTGAGCTCATCGTGCTGCCGTGCCAGCTCGGCCGCCGCATCCGCGCGCTGGCGCGCGCCACGCGCCATGGCGGTGACGGCGAGCGCGGCAAGGACAAGGCCGGCCAGGAGCGTCGCGAGATTCAATCGCCCCACGACCTGCAGTTCCCGGCCCCAGTTGGCCAGTGAGCGATCCAGCAACGCCTGCTCGTAGTCCCGCGCGATGCCCTCGAGTTCACGGAACGCAGCCATCGTCTGATGCCCGGAGGCCGAATTCGCAAGCGCGAGCCCTGCGGACGGGCCTTGCTGCTGGTACAACTGGATCGGTCTCCATCTGGGCCATCCGCTCGCGGGCAACGGTACCAAGGTGCCGCAGTGCCGCACCGACCCTTTCGTCCTTTCCCTGGTAGGTCGCCACGAGCTGGCTGCTGAGCGTGTCGATCCGCTCCTCGGCGTGCAGGACCGGCTCGAGGTAGCGGGGATCCCCCGTGAGCAAGTATCCGCGATGCCCGGATTCTGCATTCATCAGGACCTGATACAGGTCGACCACCCGGGTCAACTGCGTCTGCGCGCGACGCACGTCGGCGGCCGCTGCGACGAGTCGCAAACGACCGAACTCTGCCACCACGAACAAGACGACCAGGAAGCCGATCGAAACGGTCATGACGACCGCGAACTGCCACCACTTGAGTCGCATCGCCAGTTTCTACGCCGGGTGGCAACCCGATGTCCAGCGCGGTCGTACTGGTCGTCTAGTGCGTCCGCTTCAGCTCGGTCATGGCCTGCTGCACAGCGGCCAGTCGCGTCCCGACGTCGTCGGGCCCGCGCACGTCGAGCATGTTCTCCTCACTGGCTTTCTGCAGCTGGATCAGCTCCTGCCTCCAGTTGCGGAGCACCGCAAGCTTGTCGTCGTACGACAGTTCGCGGGTCTGCACGACTGCGTGCGGGAACAGGAACACGGATTGCGGGGCCTTGAAGGCTCGCTTCCTGTCGATGGATTCCATAGGCACCTCGCGCCACGGCAAGTGACGTTGCTTATCCACACCTTCATTACATCCCCGGGCTACCCGCACGGGCTATCGGTGCCGCGGACGCCGTGGCGTCGGAAACGGCCTACGAAACTCGCCTGCCGGGACCGACTGGCAGGCACGCGAGCGCGTGGTCCAATCGACACACACCGACAGGTGAAGTGACCCGTCCCATTGGCATTCCGATCCGAGGAGAGCTGGAACGATGAGCAGTAACGCCAACCTGATGGACACCATAGACAAGGCAATGCACCCGGCACGCGAGGGCCCCGGCGCCGCCGCGCGGGCTCGCGCAAAGTTCGAGGCCACCTTGAGCACTGCCAAGGCATCGCTGCGGAACGGCACGGAGCGCGTAAGGACGACCGCGCGCCACGCCGCGGACACCACCGACGAGTACGTACACACGAACCCCTGGGCGGCGGTCGGAATCGCGGCGGCGGCCGGGGCTGCGATCGCAGTGCTGGTGAGAACGCGGATACAGCGATCGACATCCTGACGGCCCTGCCGCACAGACGCGAACCAGGTCAGGAGAGCCGCATGAACGCAGCTCCCCACGTCGTCGGCGACCCCCACCGGAACCAGCTGCTCGCCACGCTGCCGGATGCAACCTGGGCGCGGTGGCAGCCGCTTGTCGAGCCGGTGGATCTGCGTGTCGGGCAGGTACTGTGCGACTCGGGCAGCGCACCGGCGTATGCGTACTTCCCGACCACGGCGATCGTGTCTCTGGTGTGCAAGACCCTGGATGGCGCATCAGCCGAGATCGCGGTGGTTGGCAAGGACGGCGTGGTGGGCCTCTCGCTCGTCATGGGCGGCAATGCCATGACGAGCGAGGCGCTGGTGCACAGCGCGGGACAGGCCTACCGGCTGCGTTCGCGGGCAGTGAAAAGCGAGCTCGCCCGCGGCGGACCGGTGCTGGGCGCGCTGCTGCGCTACACGCTGGCGGTCATGGCGCAGGTGACACTCACGGCGGCCTGTAATCGCCACCACTCGATCGAGCAGCAACTGTGCCGTCGCCTGCTGCTTGCGCTGGACCGGTCGCCGTCCGACGAACTGGTGATGACTCAACGGCTGATGTCCACCCTGCTCGGCGTGCGCCGCGAAAGCGTAACCGCGGCGGCTCGGCGCCTGCAGCAGGCGGGTGTGATCCGCTGCAGACGCGGGCACATCACCGTGCTCGACCGCCATCGCCTCGAACAGCGCGCCTGCGAGTGCTATCTGGCGGCGAGGCAGTAGTCAGATCGCCTGAGTGCGCTGGCGTCAGTGGCGACCGAGGAGCGACACAGCGTAATCTCATGTCCGCATGCCGGACCCGCCCCGCACTGACTGGCTGACTCAACTCCGCGAGCGCGGCGTAATCCGGGTAGCGACGAGCTACTCGGTCATCGCGTGGCTGCTGCTGCAGATCGCCGACGTCAGCTTCGAGCCGCTCGGGGTCCCGGGGTGGGTCATGACGGCGCTGATCGTCTCGGCCCTGCTGGGTTTCCCCGTCGCCACCCTCCTCGCTTGGTTCTTCGAATTCGGCCACGGCGTGCGCCGCTACGCCGACATCGCGATCATCGGCGTGCTGGTAACCGTCGTGGCGGCGCTGCTGGTGCGGCAGTCCGACCTCGGCCGGGTACCGGCGCCCGAGAACCCGGCGATCGCGGTGCTGCCCTTCGAGAATCTCTCCGGCGACCCCGGGCAGGAGTACTTTTCCGACGGCCTCGCCGAGGAAATGCTGGACCGACTCGGGCGCGTGCCGGGACTCAAGGTCATCGCGCGGTCCTCCTCCTTCGGCTTCAAGGGAAAGGACGTCGACGCCCGGACCATCGGCGAGAAGCTCGGCGTTACGGCCTTGCTCGAGGGCAGCGTCCGCCGTCAAGGGCAGCGACTGAAACTCTCCGCGCGGCTCATCGACGGCACGACCGGGCAGCAGTTGTGGTCCGGCAGTTTCGATCGGGAGTTCGACGACATCTTCGCTATACAGGCTGAACTGGCGGGCGCCGTCGTGAACGCGATCGTCCCCGCGGCACGCGGCGAGGTTACGCGAGATGCAGCCGCGCCCACGTCCGACCTCAACGCCTACGACCTCTACCTCTCGGCGCGGACACAGCTGGCGCTGCGCGTCCCGGACTCGATCGTGAAGTCCGTCGAGCTCACGGAGCAGGCGCTGCGCCTCGACCCGGCCTTTGCCCGCGGCCAGGCACACCTCGCGAACTCGCTGCTTTTCCAGGCGATGTTTCTCGAGGATGCGAACCCCGAGCAGTCTGCCGCGCTGCTGCGGCGGGCCGAGGCGACGGTCCACAAGGCGCTGGCCCTCGATCCGGACCTCTCCGAGGCCCACGGCGCCTACGCGAACCTGCTCCGCCAGACGGGCCGCCCCGGAGCAGAGGAACAATACCGGCGGGCCCTCGAACTGAATCCGAACAACGCGGCGTCCTGGCACGACTACGCCGTCTACCTCAACAACGTCGCCGGGCGACCGGAGGAATCGGATCGAGCCGTCGAGCGCGCGCTCGAGCTCGACCCACGCCAGCCTGCGACCTGGGCCAACTACCTCGCCAACGTTCTCGAGCACGAGCCGCAGCGCTATAGCCGGGTACTGGAGCACGCGACTCGCGTGGTCGGCGACATGCCATTCGCGATCGATCGGATGACGAGCCCGGCCACGGCCGTCGCCGGCTACCCGGTCGATGTCTTGCGCGCCGGCCTGGCCAAGGATCCATCGCAGGCAGACAACATACCGCTCTGGGTCAACCGGCTCCGTGCGTGGATGCCGATCGATCTCGTGCGGGCCGCGCAAGTCCTCGCGGGTCCCGATGTGCCGGGCAGCAGCAGTCCACCCGCCGTGCGGGCGCACTTGTTCTTCTCAGTCGAGGTCGCTGGACGCCGGGGCGACTGGGCGCGCCTCGACCAGGCGCTCGACGAGTTGCGCACGCGATTCGGCGAGGCCGACCCCCAGGTACGCTCGGTCATGGCCTTCTGGCTGACCGTTCGGGACCGCCACGACGAGGCGGCGAAATGGCTGGCACTGGCAGAGCCGGTGCCGAACATGGCTTTTCCGACGGTCCTCGGCATCGATACGACCTACGGCCTGATGGATACGGCGATGGTTCGCATCTACCGCGCGACCGGCCGCGAGGCGGCGGCCAGGCAACTCGCACAGGAACGGCTCCAGGCGCTGCGGGCGCAGCGACGTGCCGCCGGGACGACCTGCGCGATGTCGATCTTCGTCCAGGGAAACCGTGGCACCTGGCTGCAGTACGCCAGCCTCGCCGCCAATGAGGGCCTGAAGGACGAGGCCGTGGATGCGCTCCAGGGCGCCCTGCGTTGTGGCGAACTGCCGTCGGCATTCGAGCCGGGACTCCCGTGGTTTCGCAGCCTGGAGGGCCATCCGCCGTACGACGAATTGCTGCGGGAACGCGCGCGCCGCGTCACCCGCATCCGCAGCACGCTCGAGCAACTCGAAGCCGGGCACGCGGCCAAGGCCGATGCCAGGTAGCGCGGGCGGCGACTCGTCCCAGGCGTCTCGGACCGCCGGATGGAAACCTAGCTGCATCAACAGGAATGCCGCGATCAGCTCGGCGGTTCGCGCAGCTCACGCCGCAGGACTTTCCCGATCGGCGTCTTCGGCAGGTTGTCGCGGAACTCGACGTAGCGCGGCCGCTTGTAGCCGGTCAGCTGGGCCTCGCAGTGCGCAATCACCGCTTCCTTCGTGAGGGTCGGATCCTTCCTCACGATCACCAGCTTCACCGCCTCGCCCGATTTTTCGTCGGGCACACCCACGGCTCCGCATTCGAGCACGCCCGGATGCATCGCCACCACATTCTCGATTTCGTTCGGGTACACGTTGAAGCCGGACACCAGGATCATGTCCTTCTTGCGGTCCGTAATCGTGAAGTAGCCATCAGCATTCATGAAGCCGACGTCGCCCGTCTTCAGCCAGCCGTCGCGCAGGACCTTGGCGGTTTCCGCCGGGTTGTTCCAGTAACCCTTCATCACCTGCGGGCCGCGGATGCAGATCTCGCCGGTGTGCTGCTCGAGGTCGC